>MDTG01402052.1_pt1 | contig 52648 bp, 26 predicted proteins | sample 811421 | NCBI WGS metagenome assembly MDTG01 (sample SAMN05326645, study PRJNA326480) | marine metagenome | isolation source: seawater | place: Pacific Ocean: South East | collected 2011
AGCTGAGAAAAAAAGCAGGGGTGAAATGTCAGTTAATGATCCTGAAAAAGCTAAAAGAAAAGCAAAACAAGCACAAAAATTTGCTGACTATTCTATAAAGAAAACACTTAATAAAGAAGATAAAGATCCTTGTTGGAAAGGTTATAAACAAGTAGGAATGAAAAAGAAAAATGGTAAAAAAGTTCCTAATTGTGTTCCAGAAGAACAAGTAAATGAAAAGTATGATGAAATGAAAAATGTAGTTCAATCAAGAATGTCACCATTGGAAATAGTAAAGGCATTGAAAGATAAGGTTGACTCTGTAGATCCTTCAGAAATGAGAGGAAGTTCTTGGTCAGACTATGAACAAGGTCTTCAAGAGTTGGAGAAGATGGTACAACCAGGAAGAAATGCATTAATGTATAGAATAAGAGATTTAGATACAGGAGACTCGGGGGAGATTGAGAATTTTGTATTTGTAATGGTAGATAAAATACCTAAATATAAGGAAATGGGCTATCAGGTAGTAGCTGATTAATTTATAAAGGAGACAAAATGGCTGAATCAGGAAAGAAAACTGAATCAAAAAAACCAGAAGCGCCAAAAGCGAAACCTGCTCCACCACCTCCTGCACCAAAAAAGGATGATGGAAAGTGGAAAGAGTTGGGATTTAGATCTCAGGCGGCTTATCAAAAATTTTTAGACAAAGGTTTATAAGGAGTACATATGGCTTTATGGGGAGCAGACGATAGCGCGGGTAGCAAACCAAAATGGTTAACCGCATCAGAAAAAACAGGTTGTTTAGGTGCCGATGCAACAGAAACGGCGGCATCAAGTAAAGTAAATCATCAAGGCTGGACAGTTGCTGCCGGTGGTAATGGTAATGCAAATGCAATGAGAGAAACATTGGTTTGTGTTAATATGACATCTGACGTCGGCGCTGGTGACGATTCTGATCTTGGTGCATAATTTTTTAATTTAGGAGATTTTAAATAATGGCTGATAAAAAAATAACAGACTTGAATGCAGCAACTGCTGCAAGTATTGATGATTTAGTAATGATCGTCAATGATCCTACTGGTAATTCTCCTGCTAACCAAAAGATTACTGTTCAAAACTTCTTTAAACTTCCTACTGGAACTACAGCTGAAGTTGGAGCTTGGACTAATCTAGCGGCAGGACAATTAGCTTGGATTAGTGATGGAAACGCTGGTGCAGCAACACTCGGTGTTTATGATGGAGCGGCATGGAAAGTTGTAACAATGGGAGCTACTGCGTCCGCAAGTTAATATTATATTATTTTTATTTGAAAGGTTATTATGAGTGTTGACAGTAAAGATTTGGCAATGGATGATGTATTTAAAAAGCGTGAAGAGTTGGTGAATACTAATAAAGTATTAGGAGAAAAATTCACCAACCTTCAACAAGAGTTAGTGAATACTGAAAAACAAATTCACATGGTTAATGGTGCACTTAATGTAATTGATCTATTAATCAATGATAATAAAGATGAGGAATGAGATTTGATAATCTCGAAGAAGATAATATAAATCTTTATTGCATGAAACATTATGACAATCCTCAATGTAATACTGAAGTTGAGTATTATGAGGACTTGAAAAAAATTACTTATATTAAGAGACTTTTTAATCACTATAGATTAACAGGTGAATTAAAAACTAGATTAATCTTAAATCATTTTATAGTTTTTACTAATGTTTTTCCAGTTGAGCATGCAGTTAGAATATTATTTTTTAAAATGAATTCTGAATATTATTCAATACTGAAAGGATTCTTAGTATACTTGTTTATGATGCCAAAGGTTGTGAAAGGTATAAGAGGAGAAAACATAATTTCATCTGATATTTTTATTGATGAAAATGTTATAGAACAATTAAGGAATCTAAAATGAGTATCGTAGGATCAGGTGTAGATTATTATCTAGCATATCAATTTATTAAAAAATTATCCACACCATTCAAAGATACTGATGCTTACAAGTTAGGTATCATTGATGATAAGGGTAAGGTATTGAAGAAAAGAAGTCAACTGACTTCTAAAGAAAAAGAATCATACAAACTAATGGACACATTAGTTTTTAATTTAAAAAAATTTTTAGCAAAAGTTCCTGGTGGACAATCCAAGATAGGAACTCTTACTGCCGCATTGTTTCTACTAAAGGAAGATATTCTTAGACATTCTTCTCTTAATCAATTAGAAGAACAATATAAAGAATTTGTGAACTCTCAAAAATGTTATGATCTTTTAAAAGAATATCAAGAACCAATAAATAATTTTTTAAAAGAATCTGGGCCTGGTACAGTAGCAACAGGTCAAGCGGGGTTAGGTTCAAATCCCCCTGGTCCAAAGAAGTTTGCAGGAGCAAGAGTATTTAAAGTTCCTACATCTACTTTTTTAAAAGCAAGAATGGGTAAGAAAAAATATGAACCATATCGAAAAATATTGGGTGAAATTGATAATGGCGAAGAAATAAGACAATACGGAAGAAAGTATTATAAAGAACCAATTATCTTAGAAGATGAAACTACAGGTGCTATGTGTTATTTGAGATATGGTAAGAAAGGATAAAAATGTTACCTCTATTAGTACCTATGTTGACAAATGTTATTGGTGGTCTTGTTGCGGAAACTGCAACTGATCTTGCCAAAGAGCATGTTACTGACATGATTGAAAAAGTAATTCCACCTGAAGCAATGCAAATAGTGGATAAATTAGTTGAAGCAGATCCTAGTCAACCATGTTCTGGTATGGTTGATTTAATTTCAAGAATGGCTGATCCTGATGATTTAGATGTTCCTGTTCCACCAATGCCAAGTGCTGATCAAATGTTGGGATGGTCTGAATCAATGGCTCCAGCGGCAGGACAAATAGTAGGAACTGCTATGGTGTCAGCGGCAGCGGCCATGAACACGTCAACATCAAATGAATTACATTTAACAATTAGACATGATAGTGAAACTGGTGCGTGGTCTTTTGAAGAACATGCCCATCCTCACTCATAAGGGAGATAGTTATGGCAGGTATTCAAGAAACAAAAGAAGTACTTAAATTTATTTTTTCATTGTCGGAAGCAGTGAATAAATCCATGGAGGATGATGACTTTAGTTGGTCTGATGCGAGATATTTTCTTGAACCACTAAAGGCATTGAAGCCCGCATTAAATGATATAGATCAAGTTATTCCAGAAGTAATGGATTTGGACGAATCTGAATTAGATGAATTAGTTGCTTATGCAAAAGAAGAATTTGATTTGGATGATGATGCGGCAGAAGAAAAAGTAGAACGTGTTGTTGATTGCGGCGTAGAACTACTTAAACTTTTCACAGAGTTAAAAAAGCCAGAATAAATGACTTGACAATTTCCTCTTTGGGTTGTATACTTACAGTGTAACTTCTTAAAGAGGAAATAAGTATGAGTCTATTTACTGATCAAAAATATCTTAACATTTTATCTTCACAATTGCCTCTCTTTAAAAAGAAGGGGGATCATTTGTGGAATTTCCGTTGCCCTGTTTGTGGTGATTCACAAAAAAATAAAACTAAATCTAGAGGATATGTTTATAGAAAACAAAATAATTTGTTTTTTAAATGTCATAATTGTGGTGATGGTAGGTCAATATCAAATTTAATTAAATTTTTAAATACTGATCTTCATAAACAATATGTTATGGAAGTTTATAAAGATTCTCAAAATAGATATACACAACCAAAAGAAAAACCTAAATATGAATTCAAGCGACCCACTTTTAAGAAAAGAAAACAAGTAAAATTACCTACCATAAAATCATTATCAAATGATCATTATGCTAAAAAATATATATTAGGAAGAAGACTTCCAGAAAAATTTCATAATCTAATTTATTATGCAGAAAATTTTTCAGAGTGGGTAAAAATATATGATCATGATTATAAAGGTGATTCTGATCCAAGAATAGTTATTCCATTTTTTGATAAGAGTGGTAATTTAATTGCTGCACAAGGTAGAGCATTTAATAATACTAAATTAAGATACATTACAATTAAGGTTGAAAAAGATTCACAAAAAATTTATGGTCTTGATAGAGTAAATTTGAATAAGCATGTTTATGTTGTTGAGGGACCATTTGATTCTATGTTTTTGGATAATTGTATTGCAATGGCTGGTTCAGATATATCAGATTTATCATATGTAAAAGATAAAGTTATTGTATATGACAATGAGCCTAGAAATGTTGAGATAGTTAAAAAGATGGAAAAAACCATACAGAGTCATATACCTCTATGTATTTGGCCATCGGGCTTGAATTACAAAGATATTAATGATATAATAATATCAGGTATAGATAAAGTAAAACTTCAATCTATTATTGATGAAAATACTTATACTGGTCCAGTGGCAACTTTAAAACTAAATATGTGGAAAAAAATATGAATATATTTTTCTTAGATAAAGATCCTGTTATTGCAGCACAATATCATTGTGATAAACATTGTGTTAAAATGATATTGGAATCTGCACAACTTCTATCTACTGCGCATAGAATATTAGATGAAGATGATGCAAATCCTAACTTATATAAAGTAGCTCATAAGAATCATCCAAGTACAATTTGGACCAGATCTTCTGAGGAACACTATATATGGTTATATGAATTGTTTAGAAATTTGTCTATTGAGTTTGGCAATAGATATGGTAAGATACATTTATCATGGAATAAATTAGGATTTGTTCTTGATTCTTTACCAAAAAATATTAAAGATGATGGGTGGATAGATCCCCCACAATGTATGCCTGATTATTGTAAAAAGTCTGATACTGTTGAAGCATACAGAACATATTATAAATCAGAAAAAGCAAGTTTCTGCACTTGGAAAACACAAGAACCAATATGGTGGAATGAATAGTATAAATCATGAAGGAGTTAATTTTCATTTCTGTACTGGTGAAAGAAAACCCGCAAGACAATTAGTTTTAGATTATCATTATTCTGGTAGATGTCATAACAATCCAGTTATGGTTGGAAGTCTACATTTAGATGGTGGACTGTTTGGTGATAAAGGTGAGATAGTTGCTGCATGTATATTTGGTTTGTCAAATAATAATACATGGGCAGTTAAAAAAGTAAATGTTATTGAATTAGTTAGACTAGTGAGAAAAGAAGGTATTAAAGCACCTTTGAGTTGGCTCATATCAAAGACTATCAAAGCATTAAAGCATAAGGGTGGTTATGATATAGCTATATCCTATGCTGATGCAACTCAAGAACATCATGGAGGAATCTATCAAGCATGTTCATGGAACTATCATACATACAGAGAACCAGGCGAAGATGGTTTAATTATTGATGGAGAGTTTGTTCCACGCAGAAGTGTTTCGACTAGATTTGGAACTTATTCAAAAGGTAAACTAAGTGAAATGTTTGATGAAGTTAAAGATGATCCTGGTATTCTTGCATTTGCTGGTGAAGTAGAAACAGTTAAAAAAGTTGAATGGAAAGAACATATAGATAAAGGTAAATATTTATATTGGATTCCATTAAATAAAAAAGGCAAACATATAGCAACTAAGGAATTGAATTTTGAAATGAATCCATACCCTAAACCAAAGGTGAAAAATGATTGAAGAAAAAAAAGTACATGATCATGGATTTGTCAGATTGCTTGAAGTAATGGGTGATGATGAAGAAGTGGTTAATGCGGCAAGAATTAGTTATGGTAAAGGTACAAAAAAATTTTCTGAAACTAGAAATTTAATTAGGTATTTGATGAGACATAAACACACTTCTCCTTTTGAGATGTGTGAAGTAAAATTTCATTTAAAACTTCCTATATTCATAATGCGTCAGTTGGTTAGACATAGAACTGCAAATATTAATGAATACTCTGGAAGGTATTCTGAAATGTCAGATGATTTTTATATACCAGAAGATGATTATATTCAAAAACAATCCAAGACAAACAATCAAGGTAGGGGTGATGAATCAGAAGAAAAGGGATTAGTGAAATTTGAAATGAATAGATCTGCAGACGGTGCTTATCACGCTTATCAACATATGTTAAATTATGATATTGCAAGAGAGTTAGCAAGAACGGTATTACCAGTTTCAAACTATACTGAATGTATTTGGAAAATAGATTTACATAATTTTTTTCATATGGTTCATTTGAGATCTGATTCACATGCTCAAATAGAAATTCAAGATTATTCTAATACAATGTATGGTTTAGTTGAACCTCATTTTCCAATTTGCTGTGAAGCTTTTGAAGATTATGTTGTTAATGCAAAATCTTTTAGTGCAGAAGAAATGAAAATAATAAAAGATCAATTGGATGGAAGTTGGGTGATGGATAAGTATAATTTATCTAAAAGAGAAAGATCAGAATTTTTGGAGAAATTAAAATGAAAAATTGGTGTATGGGTATTAATGAAAAATTTTATGACAATTTAATACCTGAAGATATTCCTATAGTTGCATCTATGGAAAAGGGAGATACATGGGAAGTTGACAAATATGAAAAAATAGGTTTCTGGTATAGACCAACATGGACTACTAAATGGGGTACTCATGCTATAGGTGATAGATTAAACAGATCACATTTTCCTGAAAATTTTTATAAAAATTATGGAAAAAAACTTATTGATATTTTGGAAGATGAAATGTTTGAACATAATCCTTATTTAATAAGAGGTGAAAAACCAGAAATTGTTTATGATACATTACTTCCATATCCATTAAAAGGTAGATTAAAACAATATCCATTAAATGATTTTTTACCTGCAGAATTGTATAGAGATCTACCAGTTGGTACAGTTTCTTCTATGGCAGATGTTTGTAATTATTTTTTTGATAGTAATATGAAAACTTATTTAAGACATCCTAGATTATACAAATATGAAGATATAGAAACAAAACAAAATAAAGTTGTTATTAATACACAAGGCAATGTTGTTTGTACAGGTTTTAATGCAAAAACATTTGAAGTTCTTTTGGAAAATTATAAAAATTATGAGATTGTTCAAATAGGTGGAGAACATGATTGTTATGTTGAACATGAAAAAATAGAAAGAAAATTAAATTTACCATTTTGGGAATCTGCTAAAGAGATTGCAGAAGCAGCAATTTATATAGGAGTCCTTACTGGACCTTATGAGATTGCTAAATGTTATCCTAAAGTTAGAAAAAAAATTATACTATTCCAACATCCACTATATACAGATTATGATATTACTCAATATAATGGAGAAAGGTGGGATATCAATGATTTGGAAAGGTTTCACCCAGGCCATAGAAATTTTTTAGAATTTCAATGGTGTGATCATAATACTGAATATTATAATGAACATGATTATGATATAGGTGTAACAATGTCTTACAAAAAAATATAATGAAAGGTCAATATGGCTATTGAAGTTATAGAGAGTGATGAAAGAAAAGAATTTAAAGAAAGAAAAATACCAACACAATCAAAGTGTCATTATGGAATGTTTTTTAGACCAGATAAAATAGGTGATGGTTTAGTTTATTCTTCATGTCCTGAAAATTTTTATAAATCAGGAAAGGGTAAAGTGATGGATACTGAAAATGTTTGGTTTTTGGATCATAATCCATTTGTAGAAAGAGCACCCGCACAGTGTTCAAATAAAATTAATATGCAGCAATTTGCAGATCATACTACATTTTTTCCATATGGGAGAAGTGGATTGCCTTGCTTTCTTTCAATCCAAGATAGATTTAATACTAAATTTGGAGTTAATACTGTTGTAAGACATCCCAGATTATATAAACATGAAGATGCTGAAATTATTCCAAATAAACTTGTAGTTCATACTACAGGTGATAGAAACGAACCAATCGCACTTTATGAAGATTCTGGTGCAGTTATGCATGAGGAAGTTATGGATGTAATACAAAAAAATTATCAAAATTATGATATTGTTCAAGTTGGTGGTGAGGGTGATAATCCATTTAATAGGGGATGTAAAGATCATAGAGGACAAACAATGTGGGAGATGGCTGAAGAAATTTCAAACGCTTCTATTTTTATTGGTGTAAATAGTGGACCAATGAATGTTGCTCTATGTTATCCTAGAGTAAATATTAGATGTTATGAACCACAATTTCCACAAACATATCTAGAAAATATGTTTGTTCCTATGGATGCAAAATTTCCACATAATCAATGGTTTGATTATGGTATTAAAATTTTTAATAGATATGATATTGATTTGGGTGCAACATATTCTTATAAAAAAATATGATTACTACAATAACATTTAATGGAAAAATATATCCAAAATTTCAAACTACTGGTTTTGCTGCACAGTATGCACATCCTTTTGCAAAACAGGTCTGTTCCGGTATTGGATTTGATGTTGGATGTAATAGAAAAGAATGGTGTTTTCCAGGAGCAGTTCCAATAGATTTAGAATTTGATGATGAATGGCATGCTTTAAATTTACCTTATAATGTCAATTATATTTTTAGTTCACATTGTTTAGAACATATTGAAGAAGATTGGGTTTCTGTTTTAGATTATTGGACAGATAATATACAGAAAAATGGTACTTTATTTTTGTATCTTCCTCATTATGATCAAGAATATTGGAGGCCATGGAATAATAGGAAACATAAACATATTTTTACTTCAGGAATAATTAGAGATTATATGTTAAGTCGAGAATATAAAAAAATTTTTTGTTCTGAAAAAGATTTAAATGATTCTTTTATGTGTATGGGAATGAAAGTATGAGAGAAGAAATTAGAATAAGATCTACACAAATTTTAGGTATAGATCCTTCTTATCCTCCGGGACAAGGAACTAATAAAGAAACTATGGGTAATGATCCAAGAAAACAAAATCAAGTTCCATGGAGAATTGGTGACTTAGTTTCATTAATGATCTGTGCAAATTTTAAAAAGATAATTCATGGATCATATATTAAATTTGAATATGAAGATGGTATCCATAAAAGTATGAGAGCTGATATCATATATAAAAATGTTGTAAATGAATTCATACAAAAAGAAAAAAATGAAGTATTTGATGATATATATGACCCTGGTTTAATGTGGTTAGCATCCCCTTATTATGTTAAAAAATATGGTTATGACATTATACCAAAATTAAATTGGGATAAAGAATTGTATGAAGGAGAAGAATTGCCTTGGAATGATTATGTAGTATTTGCACCTTTAATGAATGCTTCTTATAATCTAGAAAGAAATATGTCTTTGGGTTTTGTGGAATACTTATGTGACAAACTGTATGATAAGTTTGGTGAAAAATTTTACATATTATTACCACCAGAATATGATGGTTCTCTAAATTCAAAAAATATAAATAGAGTCATATCTGAAAAACTTTATGATATTGCATATATTATTGGACATTCAAAATGTTTCATTGGGGGTGATACAGGTTTTAGTCATTTGGCAGGAAGCTCACGTTTAAAAAAACAAATATGTATTGGTTGGCCAAAACAAAGAATAGAAAATTTTAACTATTCAGATTGGCCTTGGTTTTTTGTAAATGCCTTTTCCCTCCAAGGCCAATTTATGAATCAGACATGGGATATGTATCCTCAAGTTGATAAAAGTATTACGGATTATCATGAATTTCTACTTGAAAATAATTCATTGAATGAGAAACAAATAGATAAATTAATAACAATTATAGAATAAAAGGAAAAAAATGCCACTACCTACAGAGTATCAATCATTTATTCACCTTTCCAGATATGCGAGATGGGATTATGATAAAAAAAGACGTGAAACATGGGAAGAAACAGTTAATAGATATTTTGATTTTTTTGCTGAACATTTAGAAGAAAATCATGGATACAAACTAGGTAATGGAGAAAGATTAGAAGTGCAAGATGCAGTGATTGATTTAAAAGTAATGCCTTCTATGAGATGTCTTATGACAGCAGGTGAAGCTCTTAAAAAAGAAAACACAGCAGGGTATAATTGTTCTTATGTAAAGGTTGATAGTCAAAGATCATTTGATGAAATTTTATATGTCTTAATGAATGGTACAGGAGTTGGTTTTTCTGTAGAAGAAGAGTATACAAATCAATTACCAATTGTTCCTGAAGATCTGTATGACACTGATACTGTTATTGTTGTTGCAGATTCTAAATTAGGTTGGGCTAAAGCATTAAAAGAATTAGTTTCATTATTATATGGTGGTCATATTCCAAAATGGGATGTGTCAAAAGTGAGAGCAGCAGGTACACCACTTAAAACATTTGGTGGTAGAGCATCAGGACCAGAACCATTGGTTGATCTGTTTAATTTTGTCATAAATACTTTTAAGAATGCAACAGGAAGAAAGTTAAAGTCTATTGAGTGTCATGATATTGTTTGTAAAATCGCAGAAATTGTTGTTGTTGGTGGTGTTCGCCGTTCTGCTCTTATCAGCTTGTCAAATCTTAATGACAGAGAAATGCGATTCGCCAAATCAGGACAATGGTGGGAAGCTAATGTGCAACGAGCACTCGCAAATAATTCGGTTAACTATAAAGAAAAGCCAGACGTTGGTACTTTTATGCGAGAGTGGCTCAGTCTCTACGATAGTAAATCCGGGGAACGAGGGATTTATAGCAGTCTGTCGGCCCAAAAGCATGTTGAACAATTAAATACCAAAGAAAAGGATGAAGATGGAAATTATATTCAGCGACGAGAATCAAGATCAGATTTTGGAACTAACCCCTGCAGTGAGATCATCCTTAGAAGCAGAGAGTTCTGCAATCTTAGTGAAGTCGTTATCAGAAGATCAGACGATGTCGAATCTTTGGAAAATAAAGTTAGGCTTGCAACTATCCTTGGCACCTTCCAATCCACTCTTACCAATTTCAAATACCTCAGTAGAGAATGGAAGAGAAATTGTGACGACGAGCGACTTCTTGGAGTATCTCTTACAGGAATAATGGACAATCCTTTAACAAATGGAACTAAAAAGGGATTAGATGAATTACTTGAAAGACTTAAAAAAGTGGCAGTTGAAACTAACAAAGAATATGCAGAAAAACTTGGAATTCCTAGAAGCGCCGCCATTACTTGTGTCAAACCCTCTGGCACTGTTAGTCAGTTGGTCGATAGCGCTAGTGGTATTCATTCCCGTCACAATCCTTATTATATCAGAACTGTGAGAGCAGATAATAAAGATCCATTGTGTGTATTCATGAAAGAAGCAGGATTTCCTAATGAGCCAGATGTAACTAAACCACAACATACAAGCGTATTTTCTTTTCCTATGGAAAGTCCAAAAGGTGCTGTGTGTAGAACAGATGTTAATGCAAAATCACAATTATCACTTTGGCATACATATGCTAAAAAATGGTGTGAACATAAACCATCTGTTACTATTTCAGTAAAGGAAAATGAATGGGTAGATACTGCGGCATGGGTATATGAAAAATTTGATGATATTTCTGGTATTAGTTTTTTACCATTCAGTGATCATACTTATCAACAGGCACCTTATCAAGATTGTTCGAAAGAAGAGTATGAAGAATTATTAAAAGTTATGCCAAAGAATGTTGATTGGTCAAAATTGTCTCAATATGAAGAAAAAGATTACACTGCTGGTGCTCAAGAATTAGCTTGTGCGGCAGATGGTGGATGTGAAGTTGTAGATTTGCCAACAGCATAATTAAGTTCTTTATTATATAATTTTCCTAAATATTATAGATACATATACTATAATTGGGAGAATAAATGGCACAGTCTTTAAACTTACGAATTGATCAGGGATCTGACTATTTAATTAATTTAACTGTTACTGATGAGACAGGAATACCATATGATTTGACTGAATGGACTGCTAATTCTTCTTTTGCGAAGCATCATACGTCCTCTACATATTATGATTTTAATACTGAAGCAATTGTTCCAGCTAATGGAAATTTGAATTTAGTTTTACCAGGAGTAGATTCTACTGCTATACCAGCTGGTAGATATTATTATGATGTTGTATTGAAATCAAATGCCAATACAGCTGTGAAACGAGTTATGCAAGGAGTAGTTACTATAGATCCAAAAGTATCTAGGTAATTACTAATGACTAAAGTAACAGTAAATAAACCTGAACAAGCTCAAGTTCAGGTTTCTTCAAATACAGTACAATCTGTTTTTACAACCACTGAACCAGAATTAAGAACTATTGTTACAGGTGGTGATTCGACAACTGTTAATTTAGAAGGAAATACTTCTGTAGCAGTTGCTGGATCATTAGCTAGTGTTATTAATTATTTTAGTGCTTTAGATTTAGATTTTGCTTCTTCTAATACAAGTTTTTTAGAAGGAACAGACCCAGATACTGCTGGTGAAGTAAAATTTGGTGCAGAATCTGTTAGAATTTCTAGAAATAGGAGAGGTTCTTCATCACCAGATTATATGCAAATGACAAATCCAAACAGTTATGTTTGGTTCAGAAATGAAAATGTAAAAATTTCTGGTGTTGGTGGAAAATTTAATATAAATGGTGCTGACACAACAATTAAATTAGAAAATTTAGAAGATGTACCAAACATTTCTCCAAGCGACTCTGGAAAAGTTTTAACTGTTAATCCTAGCGCGGATGGATATGTACTTGCAACTCCTGCTTCTGGTAGCGGAGGCGGAGGCGGAGGTGCTTCTACTTTTTCTGAATTAACTGATACTCCCTCAACATTAACTCCTAATCAATTTTTAAAAGCAAATTCTTTAGGTTCCGCATTGGTTTTTGAGAATATTAATTTACCAATAAATCTTTCAGATTTAAATAATGATATAGATTTGGTATCAAAAAGTTATGTTGATGGTTCAATTACAAATTTGATTGATGGTGCTCCAGGTGTATTAGATACATTAAATGAAATATCTGCGGCACTTGGTGATGATCAAAATTTTGCTACAAACATTACAAATCAATTAAATAATAAAGCAGATATTTCTTCACTTTCTACTGTAGCAACTACAGGAAATTATCAAGATATACTTGGTATACCAGACTCACAATTTTATATCAATAAAAGAGATGAAATAGTAACTAATGCATATATTGATTCTTTGAGTGTTGATTCGAGTACATTAGATGGTAGAGATGCATCTCATTTTTTCCAAAAAAATGATCCAAATTATCCTTCACTTATTGGTGAAATGTCTGATGTTGATACTTCACAAAAACAAGATGGTGAAGTGTTGGTTTATAGAGCAGATACAGATTCCTTTCATACAGGTTCAGCTTTGGAGGCGACATTTATTGGTGGATTAAAAAATGTTAAAGATGATGTTGATTTTGCTCCAGAAAATTATGTATTAAAAAGTACTGGTAGTGGTGATGAAAGATGGATTAGTTCATTAATAAATTTTTCTGAATTAGCTAATAAACCAACAACAATTGCTGGATATGGAATTACTGATGCCTTTGATGGTAATTACAATTCATTGACTAATAAACCATCTTTATTTGATGGTGATTATAACAGTTTAATTAATAGTCCACAAAATGTAAGTGATTTTACAAATGATTCTAATTTTCAAAATTCCACTCAAGTTTTATCAACTATAACAAATAATGTTAATAAAACATTTGTTGATGCGTTGGGAATTGATGCAACACATTTAAATGGTTTTGATGAAACAAATCTTTATCAAAATCTTTCAAACATTCCAACAGCTCTTAGTGAATTTACTAATGATACACAATATCAAAATTTGACACAAGTTGGATCAATAATTACAAATACAGTAACAAAAGAATTTGTTGAATCTTTGGGTGTTGATGAAGTTGCTTCAGCAAATACTTCTTTAAATTCTTTTAAATTGGGTGGTGAATTACCTTCATATTATCTTGACTATGACAATTTTACAAATATACCAATTAATATTAGTGAATTTACAAATGATGCTGGATATAGAAATGAAACACAAGTTACTACTCAAATATTAAATGAAGTTGATAAAAATTATATTGAAAGTTTTTCAATCAATGCCGCATCATTGGGGGGAAGATTAGCTGATCATTATTTGGATTATAATAATGCAACTAATAAACCTTTTGATGGAAAAACATCTTTAAAAATAGAAGATCTTTCTGATGTTTCTTCTCTAGATCCACAAATTGGAATGGTTTTAAAATGGGATGGTTTAGAATGGATTCCAGATTTTGATATAGGAACAGCACCAACACAAAGTAATGATCCACCAACAACTGATGCATCAACATTACAAGGATATACACCTGCTGATTTTTTTGATTATTCAAATCAATTTGGAGAACCAACTAAGTTAAGTCAATTTACAAATGATAGAAATTATCAAACAGATACAGATGTTGAACAAAGTATATTAGATACTGTTACTCCCGTCTATCTTTCCAATATGGCACTTAATGCAGGATCACTAGATGGTGAGGATGGTTTGTTTTATTTAGATTATACAAACTTTTCCAATGTTCCTACAAATGTAAGTGAATTTAATAATGATAAAAATTATGCAAATGCTACTTTTGTAACTGACATTACTGATACTAAAGCTAATACCATAATGTTTAGTACAGTTGCTTTTACTGGATCTTATAATGACGTTTTAAATACACCACAAAATGTGAGTGATTTTACTAATGATTTAAATTTTCAAGATGCTACGCAAGTTGATACAGCAATAACAAGTAAAGTTACAAAAAGTTATGTTGAAGCTTTTAGTCTTAATGCTGCAACACTCGATGGTGCAACAAAAGCATATTTAACAGATTATGGTAACTTAAATAATACTCCTTCAATACCATCCACTTTAGATGATTTATCTGATGTAATATATTCCGGAACTCCAACAGCAGGGTATGTTTTAAAATGGAATGGAACTGGTTGGATTGGTGCACCAGTTGATACAGATGTTGATGCAGCAAAACTAGAAGGAGAAGATGGAACATTTTATTTAGATTATAATCAATTTTCTAATACTCCAGGAAATTTAAGTGATTTTACTAATGATATGAATATTAGTGATTTTACCAATGATTCTTCTTATGCGACAGAGACATATGTTGATACAGCTGTAGCTGATGTAGTTAATGCATCACCTGGAACATTAGATACTTTGAATGAATTGGCCTCAGCCCTGGGGGATGATGCTAATTTTTCAACAACAATTACAAATCAAATTTCTTTAAAGGCAAATACTGCTCAATTAAGTAATGTAGTTTTTTCTAGTTCATATACGGATCTTTATGATGTTCCACAAAATCTCAGTGAGTTTACTAATGATTCCGGTTATCAATTGGAGTCTGATGTTAATACATTAATATCAACAGGAATAACAAATACAGTAGATAAATCTTTTGTTGAATCTTTTAATATTAATGCGAAAACATTAGATCATACGGATACAATCATAACTCATACAAATGATAATCTAATAACAATTTCTGGTGATGCTATAGTGTTAGAATCTACTGGAATAAAAATTTCAGATTATTTTCTAGATTATTTGAATTTAAATAATACTCCACAAAATCTTAGTGATTTTAATAATGATCTTGTAACAAAAACTTTTATTGATAGTTTAAATATAAACGCAGATACATTAGATGGACAATCTGGAACTTTCTTTTTGGATTATTCCAATTTTATAAATGAACCAGACGTTAGTATTTTTAGCAATGATGCCGATTATGCTAATACAGCACAAGTAAATACACAAATAACAGATACAGTTACGAAAGAATTTGTTGAAGATTTAGGAATAACAGGTGGTGGAAGTGGTTCAGGAAATTTTACAGGATTTTCAAATACTATTCAAGTTGGTGTTCCTGCAACTGATTATGGTCAATATCAATTAGAAGATGGTGCATCAGTAACATTAAATTCAACCACAACTGTTGCTGAAGCTTTAGATATTTTAAATGAAACCATACTCAATATTAGAAATCAAACTTATGTAAGAGATGCAAAATTTACTTATAGTGTAACAAGTGATGCGTCTGGACACGCAGGACATTTACATTCTCCTGTTACAATTTCTTTTACTGATACTGGTGATTATACTCTAGCATCACCACAACATACTTGGACATTTTCTACATCTAGTGGAGATCAAACAAGTTCATCAACAAATCCAACATTTACTTGGGATGAATCTGCAGGAGGAACATTTACAATTAAACATAGAGTTGAGGCAGGTGGTGCAGGAGTACAATATCCTGGAAGTGCGGGAAGTTGGTCTGAACATACAGAGAGTATCACAGTATCACCACCATTACCAGTTCCTGATTTTACTGCGGATGATACATCAATAGATTTAGATGGATCTGGAACTCTGGTAACATTTACTGATAATTCACTTTTTTCAAATATGTATATGTGGGATATGGGAGATGGTACAGTTTACCCAACAGGTGCTGCAGAAAATGATCCTTATGGTTTTTCACCTGGAAATACACCATGGTTGACTACCCCAGGAATAACACACACTTATACTGGATCTGTTGATACTCAATTTACGGTTAAATTAAATGCGTTTCATACAGATCATGCACAGTCTGCATCAGATCATTGTATTCAAAAAGTAAAAACTAATTATATTAGTGGTTATGTTCCTATATCACCAATATTTTCATCTACTGTAACACAAGGTAATAATCAAGATTCTACTGATACTGTTCATGGTGTAGAAGGACATTTTGTTTCATTTACAAATACCACCGCAGGAGTTGGAAATTTTGGACAATCTTTTGAATGGGAATTTCATGATTCAACTACAACTTATATAAAAACTACTAGTGGAGATATAAGTTATACAGATTCTGCTCTTTCAGGTAGTGGTCAAGCAGGAGATTATAATGTTGCTATTAATAGATATTTTGCAAGAGACAATACTTCAGCACCTGCTACAGAAACTTATGATGTTAAATTAAAAGCAATTAATGGACATTCATTATCTCCTTTTGAATCAACACCAACAACTATTACTGTAAATAAAGATCCTAGATCAATTTTTTCATATGCTATGAAAAATAATCCAACTGGACATTCAAATTATAATGCTACTAATATTGGATTTAATTTTACAGGTTATGATGGATTAGATTATAACATAGTAACTTTTTCAGATTCATCTGAAAATTCTTCCACAAATTATTGGGACTTTGATAATAGTATTTCTGGTGGAATCTCAGTTGGGGGGTGGGCTACTTCTGTACCTGGAGCAGATGTTGATAATCAATATACAATACCAAATACATATTCAGTAAAAATGATTGCTTATGGAAGTACATCTGAAGATGAAAATGATGATACAGAATTAAAAAATAATATTATTATAATTAATTCTGCACCTACTGCACCAGCAAACTTAACTGGAAGAACTATTTCACTCCCAAGTTCAACAGGAATAAATCCTGCAATGTGTAATGGTACAACAAATAATTCTACAGAAAGTGCACCATCTCCTGGAGATTTGGTCAAAAGATTAGAAAGTTTACAAATTGAATCAACTATTACTTCTGATTGGGCAAATGAATTTCTATCAAATGGTGATACTGTTGGTTCAGCAACTGCTATAGTAAATGGTTCCGCAGATGGTGTTAAATCTTTTAGTTCTTCAGGAAGTAATTTAGGTCAAGCAGGAAGTTTGGTTATAACAAATGATGTTGATTCTAATTCTTTATCTTCATCAGTATATCCTTTAAATTTTTATAGACAATTTAAAGCAAGAGTTTCTAAATTCAATAATCCTGCAGGATATAATACTTATCAAATTTCACATTCTGATGGATCATCAACTAATGTTGTTGGTTGGGTACAAGATGATTTAACTAATGCTCCAACTTTAGCAAACTTTGCAGTTAATCATTTAACTGATGGTAACTTCAGATATGTTTCTGGTGTTCCCTATTATAACACTGGTGGACAAGTAAAAATAGTTGGTTTAGATATTGCTGATATAACAGGGGAAACTTATAATAAAACAGAAAATTTTATAACAGTACAAAGTGATACAGGAAGTGTTGCTTCCACACAATATTATAATTACAATGATGCACTTGGTACTCCTATACCATCTGCACAACTAACATCTTTGACCGCAATAAATGATTTAGCAGTTGATATTAGTGGTTCTGGTGTTGGTGTTGGAACTTTAAAAGTAAAGGCGGTTAATGTGGAAGGAGAAAGTGCGTGGCGACCAAGTACAAAACAAATAAAATATTGGTATTCAACTCCAACATTTAATGAAAATAATATGACTGCTTTTAGTTCAACTTTAAAAAGAGTAGAACTTAATTTATCAGGAGCAACACCAGCTTACACCGCAGCAGATTTTTTCACTACTTCAAGTTGGAATAGTCAAACATCAACTATTATTGGAACTGATGAGGCAGTTATGACTCCAAATGGTTTTGAGCATGATGAAACAGATTATTCAACATTTTTACCAGTTGGTCCAGATTATTCTTCTGGAAGAAGTGGAACACAATATGTAACAATTGCATTTAAAGAAGGTTTTAAAAATAAATTTGCATTAACTATCACGGGATCTGTTTCAGAAGGATATGTGGCAATGCCTGGTCATCAAGATTTAGATAATTCTAGTGGATTAAATGGATGGTTTTCTTTAGATACAAATACAGGTGTTTTTGGTATTCCAGGAACAATAACTCCACCTTCAGGAACAAGTGTTAGTGGTATAGATGGATGTATAAAAGCAGGTAGTTCTGTTTTGCAAAAAAATACAAACACTACACAAACATTACAAATTGTATTTAATACTTCAACAAGTAAACAAAATTCTGGATCTTATGTGGGTGCCTATACAGTACCATATACTATTTTAATTAGATTAGGACTTTCCGCAGGACAAACTATTACTGCGTTGTCTGTATCAGAGGGAGCTAACTGATGGGTATTTCTAATGATGTAATAACTAATAGATTAGATAAAAAAATTAACTATGGTTTTGCTAGAACTGATTTTGATAGTAACAAATCAATTGCTGCTGAATCTTTAACTTCTCCAATTCCAAATCCATCACACAATTTGTGGATGGATAGTGATTTAATACCGACTGTACCACCATTAACAAATACTAGTGAAGTAGCAGTATACAAATATAATTCTAATGCGTCACAAGGATCTTCTGTTGGTGATGTTGAAGGTGTTTTTGAATTTACTGTAGATGGAACAGTACAGAATAAAAGATCATGGCTCATGCATTCTACTCCAGGAGACACAACAACTGATATTTTGACAGATTGGATTCGTGTAACATATGGAGCACAATATTTTCCACAATTTGTAGTTGGCCCTTCTGGTGCATCAGGAAATACAAACTTAACACCCTCAAATGGATATACCCCAATTTTTCCTGTTGGTGTAGCGGGTAAAGAATATTATTTTGATTTTGAAGCAGGTTTATTAGTTTTTTGTGGAACAACTAGTCCTGATACATTTATTGGCAGTGGTGACTCTGTTTACATGACTAGTGGTTACAAATATGTTGGTGTAAAAGGTTTTAAAAATGCTAATTGGAATAGTATAGTAACAATTGATTATTCACAATTGTCTATTCCTAATACACCATTCTTATCTAGAATTGGTGAAGTAAATGATCCAGTTACTAATATTGATGCCGCTAATGTTCATACTTTACTTTTTGATGTTGATAGTGGATTTGCTTTGGATGAAAATAATCCAGGTGAAATTACAGTTAGAATGGAGAGTACATTTAAAACTTGGAAAATATATGAAGATTCTGATTCTTTAACAAGTGATGACATTATTGCTCAAGCTGTTGATACTATTTCTCTTTTTGGTGGTAATGGAATTAAATTAGATGCTGTAACAACAACAGGAAATAAATCATTAACAGTAAACTATGATGATAATTTCATTGCACCATTAGCTGACTTAGCATTAAGTGCAGATACTTTAAAAAATAATGAATATGAAAAATTTGTAACTGAATCAGGTGATAATATAATGGAAGAAAACGGAGATGTGACTTCAAATCTTGCTTCTACTGTAAGAATTGTGAGTGATCTTCAAACAGGTGCATATTATCTTGACTATACAAATTTTACTAATACTCCACAAAATGTTAGTGAATTTACAAATGATTCTGGATATCAAAATTCTACAGATGTTGAAACAATTATTGATACTAGAGTTGATAAAACATTTGTTGATGGGTTGAGTGTTCTTGCTGCAGATTCAGATTTATTAGATAATCAAGATGGTGCATATTATCTTGAATATGCGAATTTTAATAATACACCTCAAGATTTGTCCGAGTTTACAAACTTATTTAATTTTGCAAATACTGTTCAAGTTGATTCTGCAATTGACAATAAAGTTGATAAAACATTTGTAGATGGTTTAGGAATTGGTGCAACACATTTAAATGGTTATGATGAAACAACTTTATATCCTAATCTAACTGGAAGACCAACTAAAGTTAGTGATCTTACAAATGACTCTAACTTTCAAGATGATACTCAAGTATCAACATCAATAACAAATACTGTTAATAAAACATATGTTGATGCACTTAATGTAAATGCAACTAATTTAAATGGTTATGATGAAACAACTTTATATCCTAATCTAACTGGAATTCCAACTAAAGTTAGTGATTTTACAAATGACTCTAACTTTCAGGATGACACGCAAGTTTCTACATCAATAACAAATACTATTAATAAAACATATGTTGATGCACTTAATGTAAATGCGACTAACTTAAATGGTTTTGATGAAACAGATTTATATGATAATTTGGTAGGAAGACCATTAGATTTAAATGAATTTAATAATGCTTCAAATTTTGCAAATACTGTTCAAGTTACTACTTTAATTGATAAAACTCATGTAGATGCACTTAATATAGATGCAGACAAACTAGATGCACAAGATGGTACATACTATCTTGATTGGAATAATTTTACAAATAAACCAACAGTCCATGCTAATCTTGGAAGCTTTACAGAAGTTGATGCTGCCGCGGCAGGAGTTGGATTAGCAAATTCTGCGGTGTTGTTGTGGATTTCAGATTCAAATTTACCTCTTGGTGGATCATGGAAACCATCAACATTACAACAAGTTTCACCAGGAGTATTTTCATATCAAAATTATGCAACAACTTTTGCTAATTTACTCCCATTAGCTGGTTCAGGAAGTGGTTGGGATGCAGATAAACTTGATGCACAAGAAGGAACATATTATCTTGATTATATAAATTTCACAAACACACCTCAAGATCTTTCAGATTTTACAAATTTATTTAATTTTGCTAATACTTCACAAGTTTCTACAGCAATAACAACAACTGTAAATAAATCTTTTGTTGATGGTTTGGGAATTAATGCTGTTAAACTTGATAGTCAAGATGGTGCATATTATTTAGAATATGCAAACTTTACAAATAAACCAACTAATGTTAGTGATTTTACTAATGACTCTAATTTTCAAAATGCTACTCAAGTCAATACTGCGATAGATAATAAAGTTGATAAAACATTTGTTGATGCACTTAATGTTGATGCAGATAAACTTGATAGTCAAGATGGTGCATATTATTTGGAATATGCAAACTTTACTAACACACCTCAAGATTTGTCTGAGTTTACAAATTTATTTAACTTTGCTAATACTGTTGAAGTTGATACGGCAATTGATAATAAAGTTGATAAAACATTTGTTGATTCACTTAATATTGATGCAGATAAACTTGATAGTCAAGATGGTGCATATTATCTTGAATATGCTAACTTTACAAATACACCTCAAAATGTTAGTGACTTTACTAATGACTCTAATTTTCAAAGTGCTACTCAAGTATTAACGTCAATAACAAATACAGTTAATAAAACATTTGTTGATGGTTTGGGAATTAATGCTGTAAAATTAAACAATTTTGATGAAACTAATTTGTATCCCAATTTAGTAGGTAGACCATTAAATCTTAGTGACTTAGTTAATGATCAAGGATTTCAAAACGCTACACAAGTTAATTCATCTATTGACACAAGAGTTGATAAAACATTTGTTGATGCACTTAATGTTGATGCTGATGAACTTGATAGTCAAGATGGTGCATATTATTTGGAATATGCAAACTTTACTAACACACCTCAAAATGTTAGTGATTTTACAAATGATTCTGGATATCAAAATGTAACGGATGTAGAGACTGTTATAACAAATACAGTAAATAGTGCTTTTGTTAATAATTTAACAGTTAATGCTAATCAATTAAATGGATTTACTTATCAAACATTATTAACTAATTTTAAACAAAGTTCAGATCTTAGAGAATTTATAAATGATACTTCTTTTGCTAATACTACACAAGTCGATGCAGCAATTGATACTAGAGTTGATAAGTCATTTGTTGATCTTTTAAATATTGATGCTTTTACTTTAAATACATTCACCGCAACTGATTTGTTAGATTGGAATAATTTCAACAATAAACCAGTTAATGTTAGTTATTGGAATAATGACTCAGGATATCAAACACTATCTGATGTTACAACAACCATAGACAAACCATATGTTGATGCATTGGGTACTAATGCCACCGAACTAAATGGTCAAAATTCTACTTTTTATAGAGACTATGGCAATTTAAATAATACACCGCAAAATCTTAGTGATTTTACAAATGATTTGGGTTTATTAGATACTACAGCAGTTAATATAGCAATTGATACCAGAGTTGATAAGTCTTTTGTAGATGGTTTAGGAATTGATGCAACACATTTAAATGGAAGAGATGAAACTAATTTATATGGATTTTTACAAGGAAGACCTGTTAAAGTAAGTGATTTACCAAATGATGCAAATTATCAAAATCCTACTCAAGTTACTAATTTAATTAATAAAACACATATTGATGCACAAAATGTTGATGCTACTACTTTAAATGGTAAATCACTTTCTTATGTATTAGATTATGGCAATATTTTGTTTTCTCCAACTAATGTTAGTTATTTTTCAAATGACGCAAATTATCAAACACCTTCAGATGTTTTAACTTTAGTAGATAAAGCACATATTGATGCACAAAATGTTGATGCTGACACTCTTGATAATAGAGATTCTGCATTTTATAGAGATTTTAATAATCTAAATGCAAATGTACCAACCAATGTTAGCCATTGGACTAATGATTTAAATTATGCTACAGAATCATATGTTGACACTAAAGTTACTGATTTAATTGATGCCGCACCAACCGCTCTTGATACATTAAATGAACTTGCTGCATCATTGAATGATGATGCAAATTTTGCTTCAACAATTACTAATGAACTTGCAACAAAAGCAGATGTTTCTGTTTTAGGTGATATAGATGCAAGAAAACTTAAAAATATAATTAAATTTAGAACACAATCTGGTGATATTATAGTTATGGAAAATGGTGATGTTACATTAAATCTTACTTCAGATGATATTATTATGGGAGAAAATACCTCTGCGGAATTTTCTGATTTTTATCTTGATTACACAAATTTTACTAATACACCTCAAGATTTATCTGAATTTACTAATTTGTTTCATTTTTCAAATACTATTCAAGTTGATACCGCGATAGATAATAAAGTAAATGCGACATATGTGGAAGGGTTGGGTGTAGATCCTGTTAATCTTTCAATATCTGCAGATGACTTAACAAATATTGATTTAACAAATCCACCTACACCTGGTCAAGCGTTAGTTTGGCATGGTGGTGATCAAGCATTTATTCCTGGAGATGTTACATCAAGTGGAGGAAGCTCGAGTAATTTTTCTGGGTCAGCAAATACAATACCATTAGGATCATTAGTAACATCAGAAGGTGATACTGATTATGGTTCTCAACAGTTAGCAGATGGTGCTTCAGTTTTAATTTCTGATCAGACAAATATAACAGAAGCGTTTGATATTCTAAATGAAACTTTACTTAATATTAGAAATCAAACTTATGTAAGAGATGCAATTTTTAATAAATCTATTACAAGTGATGAATCAGGACATACTGGACATTTTCATTCACCAGTAACAGTTTCTTTTGATTCATCTGTTGCAGATACTACATCAACATCATTAACTCATTCATGGGAATTTGAGCATAGTGATTCTGTTTCAGGAGCTTCTGGTGCAACTCAATATGATTCTGCTGCAAATCCTACACACACATGGACACAAGTAGGAACTTTTAAAGTAACACACACATTAACTGCTGGTGGAGCAAGATTTGTTGGAAGTGCGGGAAGTTTTTCAAAACATATTGATTATGTTACAGTAACACCACCACTACCTATTCCACAATTTAATGTTAATATTACATCTGACGTTAGACAATGGAATGGATTTAATGCGATAAGTTTAGATGGTGGAGGAACAAGTTGTACTTTTACAAATACTTCTCAAAATTCTAATAGATTTATGTGGGATATGGGAGATGGTACAGTTTATCCAACAGGTGCATTAGAAAATGATCCATTAGGAAATTCTGGTACTGCGTGGACATCAGTTTTTGATATCACCCACACATTTTCTGGATCAGTAGATGAACAATTTACTGTTAAGTTACATGCTTTTCATACAGATCATTCTGGTTCTGCTTCTGATCATTGTATTAGTGAAATAAAAACTAATTACATTAGCGGTTATGTTCCTGTAACACCAACTTTTACCTTTACAACTTTACAAGGAAATAACCAAGCACCAGAAGATAATGTTACAGCAGGTAATGCTAATTTAGAAGGACATAAAGTTGATTTTACAGATACAACAGTTGGATTAGGTTCCGGATTTGGTCAATCACTACAATGGCAATTTTCAGCAGATGCGGCAGATGGAACTTATATACAATCATCAAGTGGTAGTACAGGACAAACATCTTCTGCTACATTGGGTGGAAGTGTTACCAGATATTTTAAAAGGGATAATACATCTGCTCCAGCTACTATATCATATGAAGTTAAACTTTTGGGAATTAATGGTCATTTATCTTCACCTTTTGAATCAACAGGCCAGATGGTTATTGTAGATAAAGACCCAAGAGCGGATTTTACTTATACCGTAGTTAATAATCCATCTGGACATTCTAGTTATTCAGCAACCAATATTGGTTTTAATTTTATTGGATATGATGGATTAAATTATGGTGAATTTCAATTTACAGATGCGTCAGAAAATGCTGATAGTTGGGATTGGGATTACAATGATGATGGAACATCAGAAGCATCTGGTCAATCACCAAGTTCTTACATATACAATACGTCTGGAACATATAGTGTTAGTTTGATAGCTTCCGGTCCTACTTCTGAAACTGCTACAGATGATACAGAAACTAAAAATAATATTATCATAATAAATCCTGCACCAACTGCTCCTTCTGGTTTAACTGGAAAAACAATTTCTTTACCCAATAGTGAAGGAAGTTATCCAGCAATATGTGCTACAACAACAGATAATTCTGGTGGATCAATGCCGTCAGCGGGAACTTCAGTAAAAAGAATTATTGACACAACAGTAGATTCTAGTATATTATCTGGTTTTGCAAATATGTTTCCATCTAATGGCAATAATTCTGGTACTTTGAATTCTTTTATAAATGGATCAGTTGATAGTTCTATAGCATTTACAACTTCAACTAATGTTGGTACTACAGGATCATTAGAAATTACTGCGGAACAAGATGCAAATGTCTCATCACCTTCGACATATCCATTAAATTTTTACAAACAATATAAAGCAAAAATATCTAAAGCAAATTCTCCTGGATATAATACATATCAATTGACACATTCAGATGGTACGTCTTCAAATGAAGTTGGTTGGGTTCAAGATGATTTGACAGATGTTCCAACTTGTTTGAATTATGGTGTAGCAGAAAATACTGCAAACTATAGATATATGTCTGGAATTCCTTATTATAATTCTGGATCATCTGTTGATGTTACTGGATTACAGTTAATAAATATTACTGGACAGACTTATAATAGTAGTGGGCCATTTATTACTGTAGATTCTGGGGGAGCAGGAACAGCATTGACAACTCAAACATTTGATTACACTGCGGGTTTAGGATCAGCAATACCAAATGCAGGATTGATAAGTGCTACTAATATTAATAATTTGACAGTAAATTTAAATGGGTCTGGTGTTGGTACAGATGTATTAAAAATTAAATCAAAAAATGTTAATGGTGAAAGTGCTTTTAAAGTGGACAATCAAGAAATAAAATATTGGTTTAGTTCACCAAGTATAGATGAAACTAATATGACTGCATTTAGTAGTGTTTTAAAAAGAGTTGATCTCGGATCCACGGGAGCAACACCATCATATACTGCATCAGATTTTGTTTCAACTTCAGCTTGGAATAGTCAAACATCAACTATTGTTGGAACTGATGAAGCGGTTGTTTTACCAGACGGTATTAACCATGATGAAACAGATTATTCTGGATTATTACCTGTTGGTCCAAACTATTCATCTGGAAGAAGTGGTACACAATATTTTACAGTTGGTTTTAATAAACCACAATTATCAAAATTTGGAATTAATTTAACAGGAGAAATCACTTCAATGCACATTGCTTTACCTGGAACAGATTTGGATACTACTAGTGGATTAAGTGGTTGGTTTGATGCTTCTCAAGTTATTGGTGGTGGAAAACCAGGATCAAATGGTGGTAATGGGTCAGATGCTATAGGTCAAGCGGGAAATAATGCACAATTAAATCAATCAGGGACACAAGTTGTTGGAATAAATTTTGGTACGTGGAATTCAAGTAAGCCTGGAAATCAAAATAATTGTATTTTAATTAGAATTGGAATAGCATCAGGAAAATCTGTGACAGCACTATCTGTTACAAATGCACCATAGTATAGAAAGTTTAAATGCCTTTAACAAATGATGTAATAACTAATAGAACTAATAAAAAAGTTAATTATGGTGTAGCAAGGACTGACTATGATGTAAATAAAGGTCCAATTAATGAATCTATCCCATCACCCTTACCTAATCCTGCTCATGATTTGTGGATTAATAGTGATCAGATACCATCTGATGGTGCATCACCGCCAACAGAAAATACTTCAGATATTAAAGTTTATGAATATAATAATTCTAGTTCTAATGTTGAAGGTATTTTAGAATTAACTGTTTCTACTGAAGTTGCTGGAAATAGAACGTGGTTATGTTGTTCAACTCCTGGTGATGAATCTTCAAATTTATTAAAAAATTGGATAAGAATTTCATATGGCGGTGCATATTTGGTTACTTTTGCAGTTGGACCAAGAAATGCACAACATATTAACTTAGGACATTCAGGAACAGGTTCAGGAATTGGATCTGGAAATGTTGATCCTTCAAGTTTAACTCCAATTTATGAAGGATTTCCTGGACAAGATTTTTATTTTGATTATGAAGCTGGGGTTTTGACTTTTGCTGATACAAATTTACCAACAGGTGTATCTGATGCTGATACTAATTCTGTTTATTTGATAAAGGGTTATAGGTATGATGGTCCTATAGGATTTAAAAATGCTAATTGGACTAGTCTTGTAACAATTGATTATTCTCAATTGACAATTCCTGATACTCCGTGGTTGACAAGAGTTGCGGAAGTAAATGATCCAGTTACTAATATTGATTCAGCAAATGTTCATACATTACTTTTTGATGTTGATAGTGGTTTTGCTCTAGATGAAAATAATCCTGGAGAAATTACAGTTAGAATGGAAAGTACTTTCAAAACATGGAAAGTATATGAAGATATTTCTTCACCTACAAGCACAGACGTTATTGCGACAGCTGTTGATACCATTTCTCTTTTTGGTGGTAATGGTATCAAATTAGATGCTGATCCAAATATAGGATCAAAAGCATTAACAATAAATTATGATAATGATTTTATTAATCCAATATCAAATCTAGCATTACAAGCAAAAACATTTGAAACTAATGAGTATGAAAAATTTGTAACTGAATCTGGTGATAACATAATGGAAGAAAATGGTGATGTGTCTTCAAATCTTCCATCCACTGTAAGAATCATGAGCGATTTGAAAACTGGTGCACACTATCTTGATTATACTAATTTTACAAATGTTCCATTTGGTTTAGCAAATACACAAGATATAGTAGATACGGTCAATAAAACTTTTGTTGATGCGTTGGGAATTAATGCAGATCAATTAGATAGTTATGATGGTTCTTATTACCTAAATTATGATAATTTTACAAATCCAAATGGTACTTCTGATTTTGTTGGACTTGATTATTTTACTTTTCATACAATTACATTTGAGGATTCTACAGTTGATATAAATGGTACTTCTATGTCAGGAGATACCATGATAATGCAAGACTCAACAGATCATGTAGTTTTAGAAGAATCAAATAATATTGATGTATTAACTGAATCAAATTTTACAAATACTTTTGGTGTTGGTGATTTACATAATGTATCTGATGGTGCTAATTCTGGTTCAGTCGCTAATGGTATGGTTCTTTTATATGATTCTAGTACAAGTTTGTGGACACCATCAACTATTGGTCAAGTAAGTCAAGGTGTTTTTCAAAGTTTTACAGGAACACAATTATTAGGTTTAATTTCAACAGTTGGAACTCCTGTTCCTAGTTTTGATGCTGATTTGTTAGATAGTCAAGAAGGTTCTTATTATCTTGATTATACCAAATTTACAAATACACCACAAAAATATAGTGATTTTGAAGATGATTCAGGAAACAAAATTACAAATATTTCATCAATGAATGTTGGGTTTTTAGGTGGAAATGATTCCACACATTTTTTAAATTATGATAATTTTTTTAATGAACCTGGTGTTAGTTTTTTTAATAATGATGCAGGATATCAAATAGCGTCAGATGTAACAACATTGATTGATAAAACTCATGTTGATGCATTAGGAATTAATGCTACTCATTTAAATGGATATGATGAAAATGATCTTTATTCTAATTTAGTTGGCCGTCCTTTAGATTTATCAGAATTTACAAATAGTTTAGATTATCAAACACTAAATGATATTACAACAATTGTTACTAATGATAATGATATAAGTGCATCTCTTCTCCAATATAAAGAAAGAATTTTAACAAATGATGATGATAATATATGTTTGGAAAATGGTGATGTTACTTTAAATCTTTCATCTGAACATAAATTTAGAACAGAAGAATATATTGCATACGATGCACAACATTATTCAAATTATAATAATTTAGAAAATATTCCTCCTGGATTAGCAAATACTGTAAATGTTCAAACAGCAATTACAGATACAGTTGATAAAGATTTTGTTGAGTTGTTCAATATTGATGCTGTATTTTTAGATGGACAAACAGGATCACATTATTTAAATTATTTAAATTTTTATAATGAACCAACTGATCTTAGTGAATTTAATAATGATACAAATTTTCAAAACTTAACAGAAGTTGACACTGCAATTTCTACTTATGTTACTAATACTGTTGATAAAGATTTTGTCGAAAATCTTGGAATAGATTCTTCCATATTAACACACTCTGAAGATTTTATAACTCAAGATGGATTTAAATTAAAAGAAGAAAATGATGAAGCATCACAAAACATTCCTTCTGAAAATAATATTGTTACAGAAATAGATGAAAGAAATTCAGATTATTATCTTGATTATGTTAATTTTACAAATACACCTCAAGATCTTTCAGATTTTACAAATTTGTTTAATTTTGCTAATACTGTTGAAGTTGATACGGCGATAGATACAAAAGTAAATAAATCTTTTGTTGAAGGATTGAATATAGATGTAACTAGTTTTGATGGTAATGATTCTTCATATTATCTAAATTATAATAATTTAAATAATCGACCACAAAATGTGAGTTCTTTTGTTAATGATGAAAATTTTGCTAGTGAAAATTTTGTTACTTCTACTTTGACAAATACTGTAACAAAAACATTCATAGAAGATTTTGATATTGATGCAAAAACTTTAAATCATCCAGAGGACATTGTATTTGAACCTGCTACTATTGATAAAGATGGAAATCTAATTGGTAATTTTAAAATAGAGTATAATTTTGCTGCTTTTAATTCTTATGACAATCTTGTTGTTACTGAAATAGATCTTAGAGATTCAGATTATTATTTGAATTATTTAAACTTTACCAATACACCTCAAGATTTATCTGAATTTACAAACTTATTTAATTTTGCAAATACAGTTGAAGTAGATACTGCGATAGATACAAAAGTAGATAAAGAATTTGTTGAAAATTTAAATATAACATCCGCAAATACTGTATTACTCAATGATGAATTACCAACATATTATCTTGATTATTCCAATTTTACCAATACACCTCAAGATTTATCTGAATTTACAAACTTATTTAATTTTGCTAATACACAACAAATACAAGATGCGGTAGATGATTTAGTTGATTCTGCACCTGGTGCTTTAGATACATTAAATGAATTGGCGGCATCTTTAAATGATGATGCAAATTTTGCAGCAACTGTAACAAATGAATTGTCATTAAAAGCAAATACTGCTCAATTAAGTAATGTAGTTTTTTCTAGTTCATATACAGATCTTTATGATGTTCCAATTGATCTTCATGAATTTACAAATGATACAAATTTTGCAAATAATACACAAGTTGATCAGCAAATAGACACAAGAGTTACTAAAACTTTTGTTGATGATTTGAATGTAGATGCTAATTCATTAAGATATATTGAAACATTATTAACTCAAGGTGGTGATATTATAGTAGAAGAAAATGGAAGAGTTATTGAAAATTTACCATCTGATGTTCATATTTTATCTGAAGCTTCTGGTGAAGAAAATTATGATTTTTATCTTGATTACACAAATTTTACCAATGTACCAACAGATGTAAGTACATTTGTTAATGATAAAGATTATGCAAATACTTCACAAGTAAATACACAAATTCATACTACAGTCACAAAAGATTATGTAGATCCTCTAGGAATTAATGCGTCACATCTACAATATAGTCAGCCATTTATTGTGGAAGATTATAATACTATTGATGATTTAAATGATCCCCATCCTTTGATGCATTGGAGTTATGATAATTTAGTAACTCAAGGTGGTGAAAATTTAGTAAGTGATGAAACAGCACATGGTGGAGAATTTTATTTAAATAATACAAATTTAACAATTCCAACAAATACAAGTGACCTAACCAATATATTAAAATGGGAAATGGTTGTTTATGATAATTATCAACATGGATCTGGTGGTGCATCTGAGATTAGTTTGATTCCAACAAGTGATGCGGTTTTGGTCAATGGTGAGTGGGTTACGGGAACTGAATATGATTTAGTTAATAGTCAAGGACAAAATTCAGATACTTGGAAACTTACTCGTGATAATTCTGGACAAGGAACTGCATTTGATTTTCCACAATATTTTAAAAATAATTGTGTTCCTGGTGATATTATTAGAGTAAGACAAACACGAAATCATTTTTCTTTGGGTGATCATTCTTCTGATGACATCTATTATCCGTTTTCATCCGCTGGTGGTGCAAATGATAACTGGACTGATTTTGAATATGTGGGAATTAGTGGATATTTACAATCTGGTGATGTAATTTTAAAAAAATCTGTAACTAATACTTATAGTGCACCACAAGATTTATCAAATACCATATCTCCTGTCACCCATTCTTTTATTACAATTTGGAGATTGTATAGTGATAATTTTTCTACTAGAATTAATGTAAATAAATCGATTCAAGACAATATAAAAAGAACAAAAATTGTAGATGAATTTTATAATGCATCGCCCACATTAGACATTGATTTACATTCAAATGCAAATAAAGAATTAATTTTCAATGCAAATAATTTAACAAATCATATATCTTCAAGTTTAACATTGTATCATTCTGGTGCAATGGAAACAATAACTCAAGGTTCTCATGGTGTTGGAGCAACTTTTCAAGAATATTATGATGTAGATTATCATTTAATTTCAGATCATACTCAATTTAGTGGACAAACGGCTGTACTTGTAAGATTTGACGGCACTGGGCCTCCTGGTGGAAATGGTAGTTGGTCATCATCTAATAATTGGAATCCATTAACTTCCAGATATGAAACGTGGATAAGTAACTTTCAATTACATCCTGAAATGGATTGGAGAATATGGGAAGCTTATGAACAAGGTTATTTAAAAATAGGTGATAAATGTCTTCTTCGAATTGGTGGCGATGAAGATGTTAATTCATCAAGTGGATTAGAAAGACATATTACTTTTCAAGGCCATAATGGAGCAAAACCTGCTGCTTATGGTAATCCTGATCCACCTACTAGATCTATATGGTATGACGGTGGTGGAGATGATATTAATGTTTCAGGATCTGAAAGAAAAAGATTATGGATAAAACCTAAAAGAATATTTGTAAATCCAGAAGATATCACAAATAGAACTATAGAATTAGTTAATAAGGATTTTGTTGATAGACTAGATGTTAATTCTGACACTTTAGATAGTCAAGAAGGTTCTTATTATCTTGATTATTCCAATTTTACCAATATTCCTTCATTTGGTGGATTACTTGGTGAACAAGAAATTCAAGCAAATTATTTAGAACACATTCTTCAAATAACTACAGAAGATAATGACTTAATAATTTTTGATCACACAGATCCTTTTGAATTTGTTACAGAGGATGGATCGTATTATATTATTTCACATGATGATTTAAATATTGTTCATGATTCTGAAAGAGATTTATTATATTTGCACGATGAGGGTAGAAGAGATTCTACATTTTTTCTTGACTATACCAATTTTACAAATACTCCACAAAATATTGGTGATTTTACAAATGATAGGGATTTTGCAAATACTACACAGATACAAAATGCTATTAGTGGAGAAACAGATATTGCAGCTTCTTCATTAGTTTTTAGCATTTATCTTACTACTGAATTTGGTGATAATGTAGTAGAAGAAAATGGTGATGTTACATTAAACCTTACTTCAGATATTAAATTTATTGAAGAAGATAGAACAAGAGAAGCAGAATATTTTCTTGAATATTCTAATTTTACCAATACTCCACAAAATATTGGTGATTTTACAAATGATAGGGATTTTGCAAATACTACACAAGTAGAAAGTTTAATTAGTTCTACTAAATTATCTGGACTTGATGATGTTGACAATTATGGTCCAGCAGGAGATCCAAATGCTCCATCTGTAGGTCAAGTATTAGCGTGGACAGGAACAAAGTGGGGAGTTACAAATCAATCAGGAGGTAGTGGTGGTGGATCAGGTGGAGCTGTTACTTTAGATGGATTGTTAGATGTTGATACTTCAACTGTTGTTCCTTCTACAGCACAAATTTTACAATATGATATGAATGGTAATCAAGAATGGACAAACCAAACTTTATATTCAAATACAATCACAATAGGACAATCTGTGCAAGATTTTGGTGGTAGTGGAATGTTAGATGGTGTTTCTACAATGATACACTCAGGACAAAATGTAGCAGATGCGTTTGATATTTTAAATGAAACTATTTTAAATTTATATACTCAAACCTATGTTAGAGATGCTTTATTTACTTTTGCTACTGTAGGTGAAGAATCTGGACATCAAAATCATTATCATGTTCCATTAACATTACAATTTACGGATGATGAAACTTTTCCTAAATTAGAACCAGAGGGACCAACACACACTTGGACATTTGAACACGCTGATGCAAATACGGGAGTAATTTATTGGCCTGGACATACTGCTGCTGGACAAACAGTTGTGGAATCTGGAACAAGTGAAGCATATAAAAATCCTACTCATACATGGAATGAGGTTGGAACATTTAAAGTTACTCATAAAATGGAACTTTTAGGTGGCACCGCAATGTTTCCTGGAAGTGCAGGATCATTCGCGGAAAATTTTACTTATATAACAACTATACCACCACTTCCCATTCCAAATTTTTCAGTATCACCGAGTCAATTAGAAATTGATTTGGATGGTGGAGGAACAACAGTTAATTTTTCTGATGGATCACAATTTGCTACACACTTTATGTATGAGTGGGGTGATGGAACAGTCCATCCTGTAGGTGCTTCTTCTACAGATCCTTTGGGTACAACAAGTGGTGTTCCTTGGGATTCAACAGGGACAGTTTCACATTTATATCAATCAACATATAGTCAACAATTTACAGTTAAATTACACGTCTATCATACAGATCATAATAATACTACTGGTGGTATTGCTAATCATTGTATAACAGAAGAAAAAGTAAATTACATAAGTGGTTATATTGCATTAAATCCAACATTTAGTATAACGGGCGGAACATTAATTCAAGGAAATAACCAAGCACCAGAAGATAATGTTGCAGCAGGTAATGCTAATTTAGAAGGACATAAAGTAGAATTTACAGATACAACTGCGGGAATGTCTTGGGGATTTGGACAATCATTACAATGGAATTTTTCTGCAAATCCAAGTGATGGGCCTGACATACAAAAAACAGATGGGTCAAATGGTTATACTGAAACTCCAACAAATATTGGTTTACCAGTTACTAGATATTTTAAGAGAGATAATACTTCAGCATCTGCTACAGTTAATTATGATGTAACATTAACAGCAGTAAATGGACATTCAAATTCACCTTTTACTTCTGCTCCACAAACAGTTATAGTGGATAAAGATCCAAGATCAAATTTTAGTTATGAAGCAAAAAATAACAATACTGGTGGTGGAGATTATGAAGCAACTAATATTGGTTATGAATTTATTGGTTATGGTAGTGGAACAGAATATAATTGGATGACATTTACAGATACATCAGAAAATGTAGATGGGTGGTCTTGGGATTTTGATAATGATGGAACAGTTGATCAAGTTACTCAAGGACCACATGATTATCTATTTGTTACAGGTACATATTCAACTAAATTAATAGCAACTAATTCTTCTCTTTCACAAGATTATCATTGGCCAACAATTGCGGAAGATGATACTGAAATTAAAAATGGAATTATAACAATAAGACCAGCACCATCTGCTCCATCTGGATTAGGTAGTACAACATTGACATCTTTTCCTGCATCTGTAGGTGATACTCCTAGATTAGTTACGGGACACACAAATAATGATTCTAATAGCACAACTAGTCCTGGTCAAAATTTAAATAGACAAGTTGGAACAGCAGAATTGTCAGCGGTTATGAATACGTGGGCAAATAAATTTCCATCAAATGGTGATAATTCTGGAACATTAACTGCGGTTGTAAATGGTACTGATTATGGATCAATTAGTTTAGGAATATCACAACAAATAACTACAGCAGGAAATTCTGGTGATGGTCAAATAGAAATAACAGATGATGTTGATGCAAATGATAATAATTCTTCAACATATCCAATAGATTTTTATAGACAATTTAAAGCAAAAATTAAAAGAGATTATAATACAAGAGGCGTTAATACATTTCAAATTAAATATACTGATACAAATGGTGATCAAACAACAGACATTATTACATGGGTACATGACACAATTTCATCAGTACCAGTTATTAATACACCAAATTTAATTGAAACTGTAGCAGGTTCAACTAGAAATGTTTCTGGAATTCCATATTATAATACAGGAGCAACTTTACAAGTAACAGGATTAACTTGTACAAATATTTCAGGTGAAACATATAGAGAAGGTTCAGATTTTATTAAAGTTGATAATGATACTGGAACAATTATAAGTACACAAAATAAAAATTATTCTGATGTTCTTGCAATGGTGATTCCAGTTAAGGATTTAGGAGCATTGGGTGCTTACTCCATAAATAATTTTGACGTTCCTTTGAATGGTAGTTCTGGAAAAGGAACATCAACTTTAAAACTTAGAGCAAAAACTGTTACTGGTGAAACTGCTTATAGTAGTGCACCTCAAATATTAAGATATTGGAAAGATTCTGTGCCTGTGGATGAAACTAATTTGGGAAATGGTTGGAAAAGAGTTTTACCTTCTGGGTGGACAGGACAAGTTCCCCAATATACTCCAGCCAACTTTGTTTCAACTGATGCTTATAGTGGAACTACTTCTTTGGCAGGATTGTCAGAAGCAGTTGTAAATTTTAATGGCGAAATTGTTCATGATGAAACAGATTATTCTGGTGAATTACCAGTTGGTCCAGATTATTCTTCTGGAAGAAGTGGTACACAATATATTAACTTTGCTGCAAATAAAGTTACAGGTCAAGTATTCATGAGTTTTACTGGTGAGTTGGCATCTGCGTGGTTAGCGATTCCTGGTGTTACAGAACCATATTCAGTAACATATGTTGAAGATGGTTCTTCAGTAACCTCTCCTTCCGGTCATAGTGGTTCAACATATGGTTGGTTGGATATGGCTAATTTTTATGGATATAGTGGAAATCCAGGATCAAATGGTGGTGGTAATAATGGATATTCAGGGATTGATAATTTTGATGCAGAAGGATCTGATCAGCTACTCCTAAATACTCCAGGAACATACAATTGTAAATTTACTTTTGGTGGACTATTTACTTCAAATAGTGGTAATAAGAATAATTGTATAGTTGTCAGACTTGGTATAGCTCCAGGTAAAAAGATAGAAAATCTAACATTATCATTCCCATAATAAAGGAATTATGCCACTTTCTAATGATGTAATAACTAATAGACTAGATAAAAAAATCAACTATGGTCTTGCAAGAACTGATTTTAATCAATTTAAATCAGTTGTTGGTGAAGTTATTCCAAGTCCAATTCCAAATCCGAGTCATGATTTGTGGATGGAAAGTCATTTAATTCCTGATGGAATTACTGGATGGAATAATACATCAAATCCAGGTTCACCAATGGACCCACCAGAATTTAATACTGAACAAATAGAAGTCTATCAGTACAATTCAAGTGCAAATCAAGGAACGGGTATTGGTGAAGTTGTTGGTGTTTTTGAATTAACTTTAGATCCTTCTGTTACTTCAAATAGATCTTGGTTAGTAGCTTCAACTCCTGGAGATCCATTTTCACCTCTTGTAACTAATTTTATTCGATCCACATATGGTGCAAAATATTCTCCACAATTTGTAGTTGGTCCATCTGGATCATCAGGTAATACAAATTTACCAGGATCAACATATAAAGTAATTAATCCTGTAAAAAGTGGACAAGAATTTTATTTTGACATGGAAGCTGGAACATTAACTTTTGCAGGAGATTCTTTACCAACAAATGTTGGAACTTCTGGATATTCTGTTTATATTAAAAAAGCTTATAGGTACTCTGGAAGAATTGGTTTGGCACAAGCAGATTGGAATTCTTATATTGATTATTCACAATTAACAATTCCGACAGTTGACACAGCAGAAGTAAATGATCCATCTAGTAACTATTCCATGACATCAGTACATGAATTTCAATTTGATGTTGATAGTGGTTTTGAATTAACGGATGTTTCAACCGTCGGAAGAAATATAACAAAAGTAGCAATGCCAACAACAGTTTCTTCTTCTATAACTTTATCAGAACAGTCTTCAGATCCAACCGCATCTTCAACTGCAAGAAAAATTTTTTCTAAACCTGTTGGTGGTGGAGGGACGGGTGTTTACTTTACAGACGGAACAATTACTGAAGAACTTGTTTCTAAATCTAAATCAATAATATATGGATTAATTTTTTAATGGCTATTTTCGCAAAAACTGTACCAAATACACATACTGCCGCTTCAGCTGATTATTTTGGTCCACCGGCTGGAGCAACTTATGCAATAACAACATTATTTTTTTGTAATACTACTACAAATGATGTTACAATTGATGTTTGGGTTTTGGATACATCATCTTATACAATTGGATCAACTGCTCCCCCCGACCAATATAAATATTTACATCAACTAGTAATTCCGCCAGGTGATACCTTTACAGGAGATACTGGTGCAAAACTTATTTTGGATGAAAATTCTATGGTATATTGGTTATCTGATACATCTTCAGCGGTCAATGCGATTATAAGTTACATGGAGTTGTAACATGGCTTTTATTAAAAAGGGCCAACAAGAAGATTTATTTATTAAAAATAAAGATACTGATATTGATACGGCAAATGTTGCTGTAGCCAATATAACAACTCTTTTTGCTGAAACAAGTGAAATTTCAGATTTAGAAGTTACTGGTAGTTTACAAGTAACAGGAACTCCATTCACTGTTGATTGGACAGATGTTACTGCTGAGCAAAAAACTATCACATTAAATGATGTTCCTGCTCCCGCAAATCCTACAGATACTAATGCTGATCAAGGTGGAATCATACTTAAAGGTTCTACTGATAAAACTATTTTATATGATCAAATTACTGATTCTTGGACTTTTACTCCTGAAATAACAACTGCTTCTTTGAGTGATGTTGATTTAACAACAAATGCACCACAGCCTGATGAAGCTTTAATATGGGACCAAACTTTAAATACTGGTGCGGGTGGTTGGAAACCAGGAAATGTAGATCCCACTTCAATAGATTTTTCTATAATACAAAATCTTCCTACAGATTTAACTGGTTATGGGATAACTGCATCTATTGATGATTTAAGTGACGTTGATACTTCTACTGTTGCACCAACAGCAGATCAAATATTAATATGGAATGCACAAGCAAATTCTGGAACTGGTGGATGGGAACCAGCAGATAATGTTCCTGGATCAATTGATTGGTCAACAATTACTAATACTCCTACGGATTTGGCAGGATATGGTATAACTGATGCTTTAACTACTTCTTCTACTTTAGATGATTTAGTTGGAGTTGATATTACAACTACTCCACCAACCGCAGATCAAATATTAAAATTTGATGCAACTTTGGGAGCAAATGGAGAATGGGTTCCTGCTGATAATGTTCCACCATCTGTAGATTGGTCAACAATAACAAATAAACCAGCTTTATCTGATTTAGTTGGATATAATATTGTTTTAACCACTGGATCAACATTAAGTCAACTTGCGGATATTTCTAATGCAACACCAACCGCAGATCAAATATTAAAATATAGTCCAGGATCTGGCTGGTTAATAGTAGATAATGTTCCTGGATCAATAGATTGGTCAACAGTTACTAATACTCCTACAGATTTAGCAGGATATGGTATAACGGACGCTTTAAGTACATCTACAGTTTTAAGCGATTTAGTTGGTGTTTCTACAACAGCACCATCACAAGATCAAATATTAAAATTTGATGCAAGCAATGGTTGGGAACCAGTAGATAATGTACCACCTTCTGTAGATTGGTCAACAATTACTAGTACTCCAACAACATTGGTTGGATATGGTATAACAAATGCTTTAGATGATACTACAACTTTAAGTGATTTAGTTGGAGTTTCTACAACGGCACCAACACAAGATCAAATTTTAGTTTTTGATTCTACTAATGGATGGCAACCACAGGATAATGTTCCTGGATCGATTAATTGGTCAACAATTACTAGTACTCCAACAACATTGACAGGATATGGTATAACTGACGCTTTAAATACATCTACAGTTTTGAGTGATTTGGTAGGAGTTTCTACAACAGCACCATCACAAGATCAAATTTTAGTTTTTGATGTAAGCAATGGTTGGGAACCAAAAGATAATGTTGCTGATGGAGTTGATTGGGCAAATATTACTGGAACTCCAACAACTTTATCAGGTTATAATATTAGTGATGCACTTAATACTGCAACTGCTGTAATTAATGATTTAAATGATGTTGATACTACAGGACTACAAGCGGATCAAGTTTTAAAATGGGATGGATCATCTAATTGGATTCCAACTTCTGCTACTCTTACTGAAACAGTTACATCATTAACTTATAATTCATCTTCACATGAATTAACATATACTGACGAATCAGGTACATCTACAGTTGTTGTTGATTTATCAGTTTATATTGATTCAATAGCAACCATAACATCAGGTTCTTTTAATTCAACAACAGGTATTGTTACTTATACAAGAACTGATAATACGACATTCACTATAGATTTTTCAGCACTTTTACCAGGAATAACTTATCTATCAACTTTAAGTGATACAAATCTTACAGGTGCTAATGCTCCTTCTGATAAAGAAGTATTGGTATGGAATCAACCATCTGGATCTTCTGGTGAATGGATCGCAGGAAAAGTTGATTGGTCTATGGTTGATAATACACCAACAAATTTTACTGGATATGGTATAATTGCAAACCTTGATGATCTTGCTAATGTTGATACAACTGGTGCGACATTAAACAAAATTTTAATATACAATGGAACTTCTTGGGAAGTTGGAGATAATGTTCCTGGTTCTGTAGATTGGTCGACAATAACTAATACACCTACAGATTTAGCAGGATATGGTATAACAGATGCTTTAACTACTTCAACAACTTTAACTGATTTGGTTGGTGTTTCTACGACAGCACCATCACAAGATCAAATTTTAGTTTTTGATGCAAGCAATGGTTGGCAACCTCAAGATAATGTCGCTGATGCGGTTGATTGGTCATCAATCACTAATAAACCAACTACTGTTGCTACTTCTGGATTAACTGACGCTTTAGATGATACTACAACTTTAAGTGATTTGGTTGGTGTTTCTTCAACAACACCTACAAATGGCCAAATTTTAATTTTTGATTCTACCAATGGTTGGGAACCAGGTAATGTTCCGATACAAACTACTGTTGATTGGTCAACAATAACTAATACACCTACAGATTTAGCAGGATATGGTATAACAGATGCTTTAAGTACATCTACAGTTTTGAGTGATTTAGTTGGTGTTTCTTCGACAGCACCATCACAAGATCAAATTTTAATTTTTGATTCCACCAATGGTTGGGAACCACAAGACAACATCGCAGGAGCAGTTGATTGGACTTCAATCACTAATAAACCAACTACAGTCGCAACTTCTGGATTAACTGATGCTTTAAGTACAACATCACAATTAAGTGATTTAGCAAATGTTCATAGTACCGCACCAACACAAGATCAAATTTTAGTTTTTGATTCTACTAATGGATGGCAACCACAAGACAATATTGCGGGAGCAGTTGATTGGACCTCAATCACTAATAAACCAACTACTGTTGCTACTTCTGGATTAACTGATGCTTTAGATGACACAACAAGAGTACAAGATTTAGCAAATGTTTCTTCAACAACACCAACAGCAGGACAAATTTTAATTTATCATGCGGTTAATGGTTGGGAACCATCTAATGTTCCTGCACCTACTGCGGTCGCTTGGACTTCAATTACTGGAAAACCAACAGACGTTGCGACTTCTGGATTAACTGATGCGTTAAGTACTTCATCAACTTTAAATGATTTATCAGGTGTAAATGTACAAGGAGCAACACAAGGTCAAGTTTTACAATTTGATTCAACTAATGGATGGGAACCAGCAACCCCAGCAACTTTTTCTGAAACAGTAACAGCATTAAGTTATGACAATGTTAATAATATTTTAAGTTATACTGATGAATCTAATGTAACAAATACAATTAATTTAAGTTATCTCATAGATCAAAATTTACCATTCATTAGTAGTGGTTCTTTTGATCCAGCAACAAAATTATTTACTTTAACAAGGGATGATGGTTCATCTTTTACTGTTAATCTTGCTGGCCTTGCGTCAATAGTATCTTTAAGTGGATTGACAGATACAGATATTGGTGGAACACCTACAGATCAATATGTTTTAACTTGGGATTCTTCATTAGGGACAAGTGGAAAATGGACTGCTGCAGCAATACCAACACCATCATCACTACAATACATAAATGATATATCAAATGTTGATGCTCCTACTGCTTTATTAGATCAAGCATTACTTTTTAATCCTTCTTCCGGTAATTGGGAAGCGTCTGATATTATTTGGTCAAAAATAAAACAAACACCAACAACTGTATCTGCTTCTGGATTGACTGATGCGTTAAGTACTTCATCAACTTTGGGTGACTTGTCAGGAGTAGATCTTACAACAATAGTTCCAACAGTAGGTAAAGCATTAGTATATAATGGTACTAATTGGGTTGCTGATATTTTAACAGTTTCTAATATTACTATGGATATTGGTGATTTACAAGATGTAAATACATCCAATCCTATTCAAGCGGCAGTTCAAGGATCAGCTTTAGTTTGGACATGGAATGGTAGTAATTTTGAATGGCAACCAGGAACATTACAAGCATATATTGGAGAGTTATTTGATGTAGATACAACAACTGCTCCACAAACAAATGAACTTTTGGTTTGGGATTCTGGATCTTCAAAATGGAAACCAGGAAAAGTTGATTGGACAATGGTTGATAATACTCCTACAGACTTAGCAGGATATGGTATAACAGATTTAGTAATGATTTCAGGTGTTAATGTTATAAATGATCTTGCTGACATCAATTCTACAGCACCATCTGATGGAGAAGTTTTAACTTGGGACGCAACAGCAAGTGAATGGAAACCTGAAGTAATCGCATCACCAACTTCAGTCGCTTGGTCTGCGATTACAGGAACACCTACAGATTTTTCTGGTTATGGTATAGTCGCTTCTATTGATGATTTGAGTGATGTTGATACTTCAACTAACACGCCAACTAATAATCAAGTTTTAACATGGGATTCATCATTAAATTCTGGTTCTGGTGGATGGAAACCGGCAGATGTTCCCCCAGCAACAGAAACATTGACAACTTTAGTTTATGATACTTTAAATAATAATTTAATTTATACTGATGAAAATAGTCAAGTAACAACTATATCTCTTGCACAATTTGTAGATACTAACCTTTCAAGAATAACTTCTGGAACTTATAATAGTTCTACAAATAAAATAAGATTTGATAGAAGTGCAGATAATACATTTGTAGAAGTTGATTTAAGTGCATTAGTTAGCGGAGCGGGTGCTTCAGTTTTAACAGATTTAACAGATGTTCAAATTGTAAATGCAAATCTTACTGGTGATGAATTATTAAGTTATGATAATTCTACTTCATTATGGAAAGCAGTAGCAAAAAGTTCTGTTATTCCAACTAGTATTGGTTCTTTTTCTGATGTTGATTTAACAGGTATAACTTCTGGTCAAGTTTTAAAATGGGTTAATAATAAATTTGAAGCTGCAGATGACGTTGGTGGATCATCCTATGCAGATAGTGATGTTGATACGCATTTAAATGTAAGTGGAGCAACTACTGGACAAATACTTAGTTGGAATGGTACGGATTATGCTTGGGTAGCAGACCAAACTGGATCTGGTGGATCATCTACTTTAGCAGGATTAACTGATACAAATACAACTAATCATCCACCTGTAGCAACAGACGTTCTAACATGGACGGCGAATAATACATGGGAACCTCAAGAAATTCCTGCAGGATTTGATGGTGATTATAATTCATTAACTAATAAACCAACACTTTATGCAGATAGTGATGTTGATACGCATTTAAATCAATCATCAGCAACTACTGGTCAAATTTTAAGTTGGAATGGGACAGATTATGCTTGGGTGGCAGATCAAACAGGTTCCACAATTGTTCCAAATTCTGCAATTGCTGAAACTGGTGTAGAAGTTGAAATAATAGTTAAAGTATCATCAAAAACTGCTAATCATCGATATAATGGACAAGGATCAGGGTCTGGTTATATTTTTACTATAGATGGAGTAGATTATGAATCACCATTCTTGGATTTAGTTCCTGGAAAAACTTATAAATTTAATCAAGGTGATTCCAGCAATTCTAGTCATGGTATTAGATTCTATGAAGATGCTGCAAAAACAACTCTTTATTCAACAGGAGTAACTACTTCAGGTAATGCGGGAACATCTGGTGCTTATACTTCAATTGCGGTAACAACATCAACTTTATCCATTTTACATTATCAATGTGTTAATCATGGATATATGGGTAATCAAGTTCAAGTTAAAGGTGTTTCTGGATCTTCTGGATCTTCTGTTTCTGCCATTGATGATTTGAGTGATGTTGATACTTCAACTAATGCACCTAATACTGGTAGTAATTTATTTCCTGATAATAAAGATATTTTAGTTTGGAATGGTTCAAATTGGATTCCCCAAAGAGAGGGTTCAGGAGTAAGATTAGAAGGTTTAAGTAATGTAAATAATTTTCCATATATTGCTACTGGAAATACTTACAGAACTGCTATGTCAGGAATTGGTCAACAATGGAATGCGGGTGAATATTCATTAGGTGTTAGTGCTTCAAATGCTTATAATCAAAGTGGTTTTGAAGATTTGAACACAAATGCGGTTGCAGGGACTGTTTTTGCGGTAATGGTTGCATCTGGAAATTCAACCAGTTTAGACTATTATGGGGTTTTTGAATATATTAGTACTCATCCAAATAATTCATATGGATGTTTAGGTAAATTTATTTCAGGAACAGTACCTTCAGGTACAGGTATTAATGTTGTTGTTGGACAAATGCCCCAAAATGGTGCACCTTTAAGATATTTTGCAACCTCTGCTGGTGGAGAATATTTTTATCCTGAACAAATGAATATTGGTGATTTAAGTAATGTTGATATAACAACTATTACACCATCAGCAACAGACGTTTTAACGTGGACAGCAAATAATACATGGGAACCACAAGAAGCACCTTCTGGCGGTGGCGGTGGTGGTTCTACAACATTATCTGGATTGACAGACACAGATACGACAACTCATCCACCTGTAGCAACTAATGTTTTAACCTGGACCGCAAATAATACATGGGAACCTCAAGAAGCACCTTCTGGGGGAGGATCTTCTGTTGCTGATATTACTGATTTAAGTGATGTCGATACAACAACTAACACACCATCTCAAGGAACTGTTTTACTTTATACTGCAAATAATCTTTGGGAACCAGCAACTAGTAGAAGTTTTGGTACATCACATTATAGGTATGATACTCCTTGGGCATATGCTGGATATGATTTTTCATTAAGTTGGAATGACCAATCTTCTATCACTACAGGATCAACTTACGATACATGGTCAACTAGAACCTCTGCCGCTCAACCTCATTTAGAATCAATGGCAATTGGTTCATATTTCTTATTGACAAATCACACTGGATTTAATGCAAACACTCCATCAAGTTATGTTCCTCAAGGAGTTGGTCTTTATAGAAAATATGCAGATCATACTGTTTCAAATCCAGCAAATAATACTCGTGATTATTATTTTACTTTTATAGGTGGTTCATTTCATCCCACTAGTTTATCTAATGCAACTACCATAATGTCAATTCACGTTTTAGATTCTAATATTGTTAGCAGTGAATCTAATAACAATTTTAAATTTGAAATTTACGATAATAGAACAGGAACACCATCATATCAAACCACTATAGATGTTCCAGAAATACCTATATCTTTAGATGATTTGATGGATGTTCAATTAAATTGGTCAGGAACATCATTAACTACAACTGGTCCTGTTGCGAACAACGTATTACAATATTCAGCAAATGGTTATTGGCAGGCTATTGAACCAGTTATTGATAATCTGGCTGATGTTGACACAGTTTCAATTGCACCATCTGATGGTGATGTTTTGACTTGGGATGGAACTATAAATCAATGGAAACCTTTAGCATCACAATTGGGTTCAGTTGCTTCTATTACTGAATTAGGTGATGTTGATACGACAACAATAACACCATCAATAAATGATGTTTTAGTTTGGACTGCAAATAATACATTTGAAACACAAAATGCTGGCACATTTTGGAAATACAATGTTCCTTGGGCAAGTGGTGGATATGATTTTTCATTAAGTGCCAATGACCAATCTACAATTTCAACAGGATCAACTTACGATACATGGTCAACTAGAACATCTGCCGCTCATCCTCATTTAGAATCAATGGCAATTGGTTCATATTTTTTATTAACACAACATAGTGGATATCCAAGTTATAGTCCTGGTGGAGTTGGCCTTTATAGAAAATATGCAGATCATACTGTTTCGAATAATGCTAATAATACTCGTGATTATTATTTTACCTTTATTAGTGGTTCATTTAGACCTACTGTGCTGAATAATTCTACAATCATAATGTCAATCCACGTTTTAGATTCTAATATTGTTACTACTGAATCTGATAATAATTTTAAATTTGAAATTTGGGATAATAAATCAGGAACACCATCATATCAAGGTACTATTGAATCACCAATCATACCTGCATCTTTAGGAAATTTAGCAGATGTACAACTAAATTGGTCAGGAACATCATTAACTACAACTGGTCCTGTTGCGAACAACGTATTACAATATTCAGCAAATGGTTATTGGCAAGCAATAGAGCAAGTTATTGACAATTTAGCGGATGTTGATACAGTATCGATAGCTCCTTCAGATGGTGATGTTTTAACTTGGGATGCAACCACAAGTCAATGGAAACCACTGGCTTCCGCATTGGGTTCAGTTGCTTCTATTGATGAATTGGGTGATGTTGATACAACAACAATAGTACCATCAATAAATGATGTTTTAGTTTGGACTGCAAATAATACATTTGAAACTCAAGATCCTGGAGCATTTTTTAGATATGATGCTCCCTGGCCATCGACGTATAATATGGGAATAAGTGCTAATGATCAATCTACAATTTCAACAGGATCAACTTATGACACATGGACAACTAGAACATCGAGTGTTCAAAATACATTAGGTTCAATAAAAGTTGGTGAATATTTTTTAATGACAAATCACAGTGGACATCCAAGTTATAGTCCTGGTGGAGTTAGTTTATTTAGATGCTATCAAGAATATAATGTTACTAATCCCGCTAATAATACTCGTGCTTATTATATCACACACATTGATGGTGATTGCAGACCAACCGCTACAAATAATGGAACTCAATTATTTTCAGTTCATAAAATATCTAATTCAAGACTGTATGGAAACAATAATTTTAAATTAGAAGTTTTTAACAATAAATCTGGAACACCATCATATCAACGCACTATAAATGTTCCTAAGTTACCAGTGTCTTTAGATGATTTAATGGATGTTCAAATAGATTTTACAGGGTCATCTTCATCTGTTACTGGTCCAACAACAGGCGATGTTTTAACATGGTCTGCTAATGGATTTTGGCAAGCAATGGAATCTGCGGGGGGTGGTTCAGGTTCATATGCGGATAGTGATGTTGATACGCATTTGAATGTAAGTGCAGCAACGTCTGGTCAAATTTTAAGTTGGAATGGATCCGATTATGCTTGGGTAGCAGACCAAACAGGATCAGGTGGGGGTGGTGGTTCCGTTACCAAAACAATAGATTTAACTGGTGACGTCTCATCAACAATTGCGACTGCAGGACAAATTTTAATGTGGGATGGTGGAACAGGAAAATATGTACCTACTGATGGTCATCTTAGAAGTTTTTCTGATGTTGCATCTACTCAACCAGGTGATAAAGAAGTTTTGAGGTGGAATGTTACCAATAGTGAATATGAGAGTCAACTTTTTCCAGATTTTTATACAACAATAGGAAATAATCAAACTCCTGCAGTAAATTCTTTGTTGGGATGGACAGCAAATAATGCATGGGAACCAGTAGAACCTTCCGCCGGTATTAATGGGGATTTAGATGCATTAACAGATGTTACTTATAATAATAGATCTAATCAATCTCCATCATTAGATGACGTAATACAGTGGACAGCAAATAATGCGTGGGAACCAATGACTCCACCACAAGGATTTGATGGAGATTATAATAGTTTAACTAATCAACCAACTATAGATGATCTATATCCAACAACCCGAGCAGATTATTTTGGTTCTATAAATCATGATATGATTCCTTCATCTAATGAGGTTTATGATTTAGGTTCTTCAACAAAAAAATGGAAAGATTTATTTCTTTCTGGAACAACAATTAATTTAGGAACTATTAATCTTAAATCAACTGCTTCAGGTGGATTTCAAATACAAAAAGCGGCAGCAGTTGGTGGTGGAAATCCTGGTGATCCTGCTCCATTAGATACTGATGTTGATTGGAGTAATATAACTAATGTACCAACAACAATTCTTGGTTATGGCATTACAGATTCAGCAGATATTTCAACAGTTGATAATGTTGGCGATGTTGATACAACTACAATATCCGCAACAGAAGGAACAGTATTAACTTGGACAGCAAATAATGCGTGGGAACCACAACTAACACAAACTGCATCATCAAATTCTAGGTTAAAAGTTATTGTTTGTGATGGACAGTCAAATACTTATCAAGTTGATCATAAAGCAGGTAATGTTGATATTATTTTAAATGGTATTTTTATGATACCTCAAATAACTGATTGGAGTGACACAACAGGAACAAACAATTTGTCATCAGGTGATTATGATTATCAATCTGGAACTTGGGACGCAAGTACAACAACATTTACTGCATCTTCAGGTGCACAAGCGGATGCAACACATTTTAAATTTTCATTTATACCTGATCTAAATGATAAATTAATGATAAGGAGCTATTAAAATGGCAATGTATACTAAAAATCAAGCTTTAGTTTTTCTATTGGATGATACAGGAAATATAACAGGAAATAATTCTGTAACATATGGATTAACAAACGTCCCAGGAGTAGATCTGGTTTCAACTCCACCCTCTGACGGTTTAGCATTAAAATGGGATGCGATTGCAAATAGTTGGAAAATGGGAGCTTTAACGTCTGCAATTTTAACAGATTATGCATATCAAAGTGATGTTACAAGAAGTATTACAGAACTTGTTGGTGTTGCATCAGAAACCGTTGATACTTTGGGTGAAGTTTCACATCTTTTTGCAGAAGATACTATTTCTTTAGCAGATATAATTGATAAATATGAAAATGATACTTCTTTAACTTTTACAGGAAATGGTGTTAAAACAGAATTTGATATTGAACATACAGCAGGAAGAATTTCTGTTCAAATTGATGGTGTTGAAGTAATTTACAACATAACAGATTATAATGATACAACAGGATTAAATAATATAGCCTCTCCTGATTATGACTTTGAAAGTGTAGATAGTGGATCTTTAACTGTTAATGCAAAAGGTGCAGCCACTGCAATAAAATTTCTAACCGCACCAATACTAAATAGTAATATTGAAGTGAGGAAATACTAATGGCAACAAAAACACAAGAACTTTTAGATTTATTAAATGCACAGGGAGAAGCTTTACTTTCTAAGTTAGATATTCAGGTGCAACATTTAACTGAATCAAATTTTCATTCTGATTCAATAACAGGAATAAAAGCTTACGGACATGATGGAACGGATTTTGTTCCAATTGAAGCAGCAAATCCAAATTTAGGACCTGTTGCTGCTAAAACTTTTGTTGATGCTAGGTTTGCCGCTTTGGTAGATAATGCACCTTCTGCATATAATACTTTGGGGAAAATTCAAGATGCTTTTAGAGGAGATCCTCAATATGCAAAAAAATTATTAAATAAATTAAGAGCAGCAAGACTACAAGTTCATCAGGGGGATGGATCTAGAACAGATTTTCATGTAGGAACACCATTCTGTAGTATTCCAATGTGTACTGATAACTATGGATCATCCGATGATCATATGGAGACTCATCAAGGTTCTTGGGAAAATTATCATGCACCTAACGGTAGAGCAATACCACCAAAAGCATATGCGGGAAAAGTTGATGTTTGGTTGAACGGTATTAAATTAAAAAGTCAAATTACAGATTCTACTGATATTAATAATGAAAGAAATACAAATTTAACAAATGCATCGGATGTTGATTATTTATTATTTGGTTTAGGGCCTGAAAATCTTTATAGAGATGATCCACAAAGAGGATTTTTTGGAGGAATGGCTTGGTATGGTACATATTCTCGGCCCGCTACTAGTTATACTTGGCAATGGGGTGGCATGTCAAATCGAGGATATACAGAACCTAGATATTATTTTCTAGGATCTAATCGGTATGAGGATTCTGCAATGGCTGAATCTTATCATGTTAATCCTCTTGGTCAAAAAACTGTTCGAGGACGTGATCCTGTTCAAGATGATGATACCATTTGTCGAGGTTTAATGTTTTGGGAGTGGTGGGGAAGTACTACAAAAAATAATCACTTTTTCAAATCCGCTCAAGGACATATACATGATTCTATGTTATCTGTACAGCATTATATTGGATGGAACGGAAGAACAGATACAAAAAATTCAAAAAAATTTCCAAATGGAACATTTGCACAATATGTTATGGATTGGGTTGATACGGTGAATCATGGCCGATCATCTTATTATGGCGGTAGTGCTGGTGGTGCTATGATATATCTTTCTGATGGATATCAGTATAATATGCCGAGTACACGTGGTGGATCATTGAATAGGTGGTGGAAATTAACACCATGTAATGCGGGAGATATTGTTTATGGTATTAGATTAAAAACTCCACCATCTACGGGTGATAAACTTATAATAAGGACTTATTAATATGTCATCTAAAGGATTTAAATTAGCAACAATATTTGATAGTGCTAGAGATGTTAAAGTAGCAAGACTTGTTCAAATAACAGGTGTTCAAGATTTGTCAGATGTTACTATAACAAATTTACAAGATAGAGAAATATTACAATGGAATAATACAACAAATGTTTGGGAAAATCAAGCAGCACCAGGTGCAGATTTAAGTTTATTTTCTACTATTGTCTATTTAAATGATGCAATTTATAATTTTATAGATCCACAACAAATGTTGTTTGATCCTGATACTCTTGATGAAAATGGAGCATCAATTGGTGGAGATCATATAGTAACAAGTCATACTCATGATAATTACACTTATTTGAAACCTATTACAACATGGAGATTTAAACGATATCCAAAAAGATTACCAATTTCTGATCAATACACTTCTAGTAGTTATTTTTGTAAAGATTTATCTTTTCCAAGACATGACAAAACCGCTACAGATCTTAATTATCAACTTATTTTATCTAATCCATATGATTATTGGTTAGAACCTTTGGATGAAAGACATTGGCAAAGAAGATATATTCCTGTTCCTCATACTGTAGGAAATTTAGCAGAAGTAAATTTAGATGATCCACCATCATGGCAATCTGTAAATTATATTGGTTCTTATAGAGCAAATAGAGCAATGACTACTGATGGTCCTGGAGAGTTCCATAATGATAGAAATGATTTAAAATTTATTGGTGGTGAACAATTTGCAAATGCTCATCCAAATGTTTTACAAGAAAATGATATCGTTTACTGTATACATTATGCGAACAACAATACTTCTTATAATACTGATTGGGGAAGATTTAATTTACAATGTACAGGTTGGTTTACTATGGGTGTTCCTCAAGATATAGATGGTAATTATGCTTGGAATCCAACATCATCGATGGGTGAAATATCTGACTATCTTTATGCAAATTCTCAAGTAAGTTATCGCTATGGGGCTAATGGACCTTTTTATATTAAAAATGAAGCTGGTTCTACAATTTTTACAAAAGGTCATAATAATTATAATTTTAATACACCACACTTTGGTCATGATAATATGTATTATGGTAGAAGAGATTATGCAATTTTGCACAATTTGTGTGATTTTCATGTTTTTAGACCTACTGATACTGCAGGAGCAGATGCAGATGGTGTTTTATTAGATGATTTATTTTTAGAAAATGATAAAATTCCTACCGGACAAGAAGAAACTTTTTATCTTATAACTGATAGATCCACTACTGGACATCAAGAAGGAGACAATTTCCGTCCCAATGGAGAACTTAATTATGATAATTCTATTAGAACAGAGGCTAAAAATCATCATGTAACTGATACTGATGGCTATAGTAGTCACCAATACCAAGGTTATGGAGTATCGACAGGTCAAGCAGGTTCAGGCAAATTCAATGGATCAGATCAATGGGAAAATCCAAGTAATATGACCACTGATCCCGGAGGTTCGGCCACTGGAACAACTTCATATCCTGCTTATGATCGAAATGTTTGGTTTTATCGAGTTGATACTACGGTATATGGAAATGCAATAACTGGTCATACATTTGCTGCTACAACAGGATATGATCCAGTTACAACTATTAATAATGTTGAGCCAACTTCAACTACAGGATCTGGTAAAAAATTTAAAGCAAATTTTGTAACCAATCCGGTTGGGGGAATAAATTCTATAGAAATAGTTGACGGTGGATATAATTATGCAGTAAATGATACACTCACTTTTGCTTATGCAGATTTAACTTCTGGTTCAGGAACTTCAACAACTGATTTAATTGTCACTGTCACAGAAACAAATGGAGCATCACCAGGAGTCGGATTACAATTAAATATGCGTACAAACACTTATGGAAATGTAGATCATTATGACCGTAATTTACCTGAGCCTGGATCTTTAGAAGCTGGATGGAACTATAGAGTTGGTGATAGAATTGTAGTTTCTTATGATCAAATGACAAATGCTAATAATCACCATAATTATACTGGTACTCAATTTCCAGGTACCGCTACAGAAGATTTTATTATGAGAGTTTCATCATTAGCTAATGATGGTGGATATCAAATTCCATGGACAGGGGGTGAATCTGTTGTTCATTATCCTGCGAATGAA
>MDTG01386241.1_pt1 | contig 52619 bp, 64 predicted proteins | sample 811421 | NCBI WGS metagenome assembly MDTG01 (sample SAMN05326645, study PRJNA326480) | marine metagenome | isolation source: seawater | place: Pacific Ocean: South East | collected 2011
AAATAGCGTTGATGAAAAAATTAAAAACTGGGTTGAAGAAAACGGACCTATAATATTAAAAACACGAACATTTAAAATATGGAATCCAGATGGTGATTCCCTATTAAACCAAATTACTGGTAGGTCTAGTGTTGGTGGAAAAAAAACAAAGAAACGTTATAAAAAGAAAAGAAAAACGAAAAAGAAATCAAAACGAAGAAAATCAAAACGAAGAAAATCAAAACGTAGGAGGCGCAAAAGAAAATCCAAAAAACGATAAATTATATTAACTAAATAAATTTAATATAATTACTTATCTTTTAAAATAAATTTTTCAGGTAATGTTGTATTTGTAGCTATTTGCTTTTTTATTATACTTAAATTCTTTTCTTGGTCTTTTTTATTTTCAAAAGGACCTATTATTTCTTTAACCATTAATTGCCATTTGTTTAATAAATTTTCATCTGATAGATAATCGGGGTGCAAATCTTCCCACTGCTTTAATCTTTTCATTTGTTTTATTTTAACTTCATTTAGAGATTTGTCTAATTTAACATGTTTATTATCTTTCATCCATGTATTATCGTCTTTAACATAAAATTGTAATCTTTTTTTATCACAACAGTGTATTGGTCTTTCATTAGGACTTAAATCTTTTAGTTGTTTTGTAAAAATGTTAGTTATACCCTGTATGTATCCATGTTGTTGGGTATACATCAAATCTTCTATAGATACATTTATTTGTTGAACAAAATCTTTTAAATTCATAGCATTTTTGCATTTTTCATTTAAATAAAGATTTATAGAAATATTGTTATTATTATTACCTATTCTAGGTACTGTTTCTTTTATAACTTTGTCAATTAATTTATGTGATTGGTCTATTTGTTTTTGTTGTGACTTAATTATTTCAATTAATTCTTTTACTTCTTTACTATCATTATTTAAATTTATTATTTGTTTTTGCTCAATTATTTCATTACATTTATCTTCTACTTCTTCTACTATTATTTCATCAGCATGATTTTTTTTAATATGTCTAGATAAACCACTTTTAAATTTGTATTTTTTATCACAAAACATACATGAGAAAAATTTTGATTTATGTTTCATTGTTTGTTTGTGTCTTTGAAAGTTAAATTTATCATTTGTATAAAAATCACATTTTTTACAATAAAATTTTTTTTCAATATTCATACCTTATTATTAATATAATATAATATTATATTTAATATTTTTGCTCTTAATATTTTTTAAAAATTCAAAAAAAAATGTGAAAAAAATGAAAAAAACGCAAAAAAAATTTGCCGTATTTTTTTGATTTTTACTAAAAATTATTGTTTGTTACCATTGATTTTTTTTATTAAAATAAACAAAAAACACTTCTTCTAAAATTAACTTTTTTTGGGGTTTTTTAAAGGCAAATTTTTTTTATGGTTTTGAAATACTTGCCTCTTTTTTGTTTTTTGTTGAAAAGCATCATAATAACCAGTAAAATATTTTTGAAATTTGATATTTTATTACCACGTCAGTTTGCCTCCTAGGTTATCCAAGATTGCCTCTTTTTTTTTAGACCATTTTATCGTAACACCAAAGTTTTTAAATGTTGTTTTAATACGACGTTATCGTAATATAGGGGTGTTACCCATTTTGTTATCATTTTTGAAATTAAGGTAAGAACTGTTTTTTAAGTAATTTTATTTTACAGACCATGTATGCTGTAAATCAACATAATTTTTTATAGTGTTTATTTTTTTACTCTTTTTTTGTTACCATTTTTTTTACAATAAAACTGGCATAAATTTCACTCAAAAATCACTCAAAAATTTGTTACCATAAAATCAAACCTTAAATATATTTATTATTTTTGTATTCAAACCATTATCTAGAGAAAAAAGTTTAAGCGATTTTTTTAAAAAACTTTTTCCAGAATTTCAAAAATGGACAAATTAAAATTGTCCAAAATCGATTTTTCAAAAAAACTTTTAAAAAAAAATCGATCAAACTTTTTGGTTCGTAATAAAAATATAATTAAAAATTTAGTATTTAGACCGTTTATCATGTAAATACTGGAAATAGTTTTTGATCAATGTAAAAATGGCAAAGTACGATATAGGGTACCATATAAGAAAATTCATTTTTTGCGATTTTAAGTTTAAAAATTAAAATATAGTTACTATAAAATGGAAAATAAAGATATAATTTTAGTCATTTTACAAAAATCAGGAATAGTATCTGAAAACTATGAAACATTGGATAATTTGATAATTTCGAGAGAAATATTATTAGATAGTGAAAAGTATAATAATATTAAAAATTATTTGAAAGATTTAAAAAAAGTTGATAATTTTAGCAGTAGTACTTTAACATGTTTACATAATTCAGCAGAATCTAAACAAAAATGGCCATTATTGAATTTGATAAGACAAATATTAAAAGTAAAAAATTTTAGAATGATTCCAATTAGAAAATCTGATGGAAAAGATAAATCAGGAAAGAAAAAATATAAAAGATTTTTTAGGATTGAGAAATACAAAAATATTAATACTGAAGTTTCCCATGGAGTTTAATATATAACAAATGATAAAATGGTGCTAATGATATAGTTATAGCAATTAATAATAATATATAAATAATTGAATTCATTTGTTCTTTTTTATATTTTGTTTTAAAATATGTTAAAAATACTAAAAAGTAACATACAAAATTTTCTAAAGGTTGTCCCCATAACCATTTACTATGCCAAGGAATATTTTTTCCACTATATTTTTGTATAGTATAGTAAGGATTTAACACAAACCAAAGAAAATCTTCAATAAAAAAAAACATAGTAATGTAGAAAATAATTATCCAAATATCTTTTTTATGAAATAATTGATAAAAAATCAATATAATTAATGCCATCATAAGTAAATGGTATAAGGTAAATGTTGAAATAACATTTCTTGCAGTAGGTAAATGTGTACACCAACCATTTTTCCCTTCCATTTCTATTTCAATTAAGGAGTATATAATAGAAACAAAAAACACAAAAATACCATTATTTATAGGTTTTAACATAATAATATTAAGAGATATATAAATAATTTAATTTAATCCTAAATATAAAAAGAATATAAAAGTAATTAAATAATATTATTTATAATGGATAAAAGCATGAAAATTGTTACTAGTGTTGTTAGTGTTATTGCTACTACAGCAGTTATGTATGTTGCTTGGACTTTCTATAAAGGTTCAAAAGGTTCTACTGCTACTGTAGTTACAGAATCTGCTTGAAAATAAAATATATAAAATATATATAATGTGGCAATTTTTACTTGGTTTTGGAGCAGGTATTTATGTGGGAACGAAATATGATTGTAGGCCATGTATGAAGTATGTAGAAAAACATGTTACAGAATATTTTCCAAAAAAAGAAGAAGAAGACAAAAAAAAATAATTATAATTAAATATTTAAATATAATTATTTGTAGCCTCCATTGGGGATTGAACCCAAGACCTTTGCATTACAAGTGCAACGCTCTACCACTGAGCTATAGAGGCATATTTATTATCTTTTTAAAACTTTAAATAGTATTAATAACATATGTATTATTATTCGTCAAATATATTTGGTATGCTATAGTTTTCACCTGTTTTCTCATATTTAGCTATTATTTTTGGATTTACAATACCATTAATAATGTCAGTATGGTCGTACACATTATTATTATGGTCTATGAAATAAATAATACCATTAATATCTTGAGCCCAAACTTCTCTTTTTTTAAATGATTCACCAGATTTTTTTTCACTAACCTCACCATGAGGCCGTCCCTTAATATGTGTACCACAATAGTCAGAACCTTCTTTTTTTCTACGTGTACACTGTTCGCAATTTGCTCTCAATGCACAACATCTTTCATGTAGAGGTACGATATTTTTAACACGTTTCCTTTTTGTTAAATCAGTTTTGTCAATTTCTACATTAGGATAATCATAAACAAATTGCAAAATAGAGCTATAATGTTCTCTATCCATATCAGGATATTTGTCAAATTCATTTTTTATATCTTGTTTAAAATCAAGAAAGAACTGATGAATTTTTTTATTGATTCTTTTTTCCATGGTGTTAATATTGTTTATTTATATTTAAATTATTTAAATATAAATATTATTTCAATTTAATTACTCAAACTACTCCTTTTATTTGTATTCATAAATGCTTTACCAAAAACGCTACCAACACCCTTACTATTAAAAATATAACTTGCTTTTGCTGGTAATAATAGAGTTAATAAAAACATACCATTTACCCAAAATAACCAAAATACAGTACTTTCAACACTAATTACATTTGGCATCAATCTTGGAAATAAAATTAATAAAAAATTTAAACTAAGGAAAAATCCAAAAATTAAAGTTAGTCTCATATGTATAATAATTACCTATAAAAAAAATAGAATAATTATTCAAAAATAGATATGATATTTAGATTATTACTGGTATTAAAAAAAAATTTGTTGTCTATAATATTTTCAACTTTATCAATAATTACTCTTATTATTTTTCCCCTGTTTTTAATTTTTTGCACATGTATGCAATAAAATTTTTTTAAATCTGTATCAAAAGAGTTAATAATTTCTAATATACTGATATCTTCTTTGATTTCTAAATATAAAGTTATAAATGAATGCTCATTTTCAAAAGAAAAACTTCTATAATTATTTAAAAAAAAGTTAATAAAATTTTTATCTATTTTATTATTTAATATTTTTTTATAATTTAAAATTTCGTGTTTTGTAGCCCATATAAGTTTATCATTTTTATTATATGTGTAAATATCTACTATATTTTTAACATTAATGAAAATATATATATTTTCATTTTTTTCAAAATAACCTTCAGTATTAAATATTTTTTTTTTAGCTTTATTTAATTTTTTAACACCAATGCTGTTAATTTTGTTTGAAATTTTTTTTATAGAATTTTTTATGGAACCGTTTTTTTTGTTGTATTTAATCAAGTTATATTTATTGTTATCTTTTTCCATTAAAATATATTGGTGTTGTTTATTTCTAGTGATTTTAATAGAATAAATAAAAAAAAAAATATTATTGAAACTATCAACTTTAATTCTATCTAAATTTTTTTTTAAATCATTAACAATATTTAAGTTAGTCATAATATATATTTATTATTTATTATTTTCTTTTTATATTTTCTTTAATTTTTTCTTCTCTAGAATTTAAAATATAATTTCCAAGTTCTTCAATAATATCCTTATTATTTTTAAAATATTGATTTAAGCTGTTAAATAAATGTTTTTTACTTAATGGTGCTTTTACTTTTTTCTTTGTATACAGTAATTTACCATTTTTAATATCAAAACAGTCAACGTTATTTGTTTTCATAATTTCTACTAAATTTTGTGTAAACATTTTTTTTTCTTTTCTTTTTTCTTTTAATTCTTTTTGAAGTACTTTTATATCATTATCAATATCAATCCAACTTTTAACATTTTCTATTAATTTTCTTTTATCATCCATATTATTTAAATATCATTTTAAATATTTAAATAACTTTTAAATCTATACTTTAATTATTTTTACAAATTTTAATTTTGTTAAATCATTGTAATCAACGCCTTTTAACATATAATTTTCATTATTATAATAGTAAGTGTAGTTTTTTTTTATAAATTCTTTAATATTTTCATTTGTATTTAAGTACTGTGTGTTTTCATTTAAAACCGTGGGATCTAATAAAATGGGAAACTCATCGGGCTCTACATTTTCATATTGTATATTTTTATACATTTTTAAATTTTTATGTTTATTACAAATTCTTTTTTTTTTTAATAATACCTTTTGTTGCAATCATAACTAAAATAATTTCATTACATTTTTTTCCTTTATTTTTCCCTCTTTGATAACAATGGTCGCATGTAGTTTCAAAATAACTATATACACCATTTTTGCATGCATATTTTAATTTAGGTATGTTGAATGTTTCTTTTTCAATAATTTCATTTTCAACAATTTTATTTTTATTATTTTTTAAAGATTTTTTTAATTTTTTCCTTTCTATATATTTTAAATGTTTGTTACATAATTCATTTACACATTTAATGTTACAAAAACTATTTTTTCGTTTGCCATTTTTAAAAATATATTTACAATAATTTTTAATATATGGATTTTCCATAGAAACTTTTGGAGGCCAATTAACTAATTTAGTTTTTTTGGTTCCAGGTTTATGAGGTAATAATTTATCTTGAACATTTCTACAATACGGGCATTTTATACAATTATTTTTTAATTTTTGAATTTCTTTATAATTTTTAATTATTTTTTGTTTGAATACTTCCTTATAAATAGCATCATAATTAAATGTATGATTGCATGATAGTTTTATAAATGTTTCTTCTAGTGGTTCTTTTGTAATTAAACAAATATCATCATCAAGTTTATTATTTTTTTTTAATTCTTCTTGTAATAATTTATTGAATTGTATAGTTAAAGACGATGGTTCAATTTTTTTGCACAACATCGACATAATAGAATTAAATTATATTTAAATAATATAATATTTCTTTATATTAGTTAATAATGTCTAAACGATGGGGAGTACCTACATGGTATTTTTTTCATACATTTTCTGAAAAAATTACCGAAAAATTATTTAACGAAAAAAGAAAAGAATGTATTGATTTATTGACAGAAATATGTGCTAATTTACCTTGTCCATATTGCAGAGACCATGCAAGAGATTATATAAAAAAACATAAATTAGATAATGTAACAACAAAAGAAGAATTAAAATTATATTTTTTTAAATTTAACAATGAAGTAAATAAAAGAACAAAAAAAAAAGTTTTAGATATTTCAGCTTTAGAAATATATAAAAGTATGAATATGGTAAGTGTGTTTAGGTATTACAGGAGAGAATTTTTTAGAACATATTATATGGCAAATCATTTTTCAGGTTGGATAAGAAATTTATTGTTAGTAAAAGTAGATAAATTTTTTCTAAAGAATATATCAGAATTTTATCCTTAAACAATAATTTCTGCACCATCTTCGCGTTTGCATTTAAATCTAGTTTTAGATAATTTACATTTTTTCATTGTATTTTCTTTACCAAAATAAAGATATTCGGGACCTGGCCAAGTAGTGTTTGCTATTATTTGCCACCAAATAATTCCTATAAATAATCCTAAAACAGCACCTTTAATTAAATCAGAAGGTGATGAGCAACCATTAGAATTTCTAATTGCTAAATCAGTTGAAGCTATGATAACAAGAGTTATTACAAATGGCCAACCAACATCATAAGGATTATTTAAAACACTAAGTAAAATGTACATTATTGTAAAAAAGTGGAAAATAGCGTGTGAGCTAGGTCCTTTTCGAAATGAATAACTTGCATTAAAAGGACCATCAAATGTCATACATTTTCTAACAAATTCTTGAGCATCACTTGATGCTTTCATCGGGTCAGCCATATTTGTTTTAAGACTACCACCACCTCGAAGTAAAATACCTAACATAATTGCTATAAATAAACCTACAAGGTAAAAAACAAATTTAACATTACCGTTGAATGCACCTTCTAAAATAAAATAAAATGTGATAAATATTGGAGATACAGTAGAAGCAAATAAAATAACACTTTTTGGATTTAATGGAGCTGGCATTGTATATATATATATAACTTATAAAAGAATATAACTTATATATTAAAAAACAAGTTTCAAAACATCATTAATATTATCAACAGAAATGAATTTTATATCACTAATATCAATTGTATTATATTTTTCTAAAAATTTATTGTAATCTTTTATATTTGATTTAGGAAATATAATAGTTTTTACACCGGCTTTTATAGCACCCAAAATTTTAAGTTCTAAACCACCTATTTCTGTTACTTTACCCTGTAAATTTATTTCACCTGTAATAGCAACATCATTCTTAATTTTTTTATTATTTAATAAACTATAAATGCAAACTGTAATAGCTGTTCCTGCTGAAGGACCATCTTTAGGTATTGCTCCCTCTGGACAATGAATATGAATACCCTTTTCTTTATTTTTTTCATTTAATATTTTATTTTTGATTGTTTTTTTTGTTAAATTCCAAGCTAATGTTTTTGCTACATTCATACTTTCTTTCATAACATCACCTTGCATACCCGTTAATTTTAAGTCTAAAGCGTTATTAGTAGGATAAAAAAAAGTTTGTATTGGTATAATTCCACCAAGTCCTAGCGAGTTAGCCCACAATCCATTGATAACACCAACTTGATTAGTAGTGTGGATAATTTTTCTAGTAACTTTATTTCTATTTTTAAGATAAAAATCAACATTATCTTTACAAATAGTAATTGGTAAGTCTAAATCGAAATCTTCTTTTAGTAATTTTAAATTAATTTCACTAATTATTTCAAATAAAATTTCTTTAAGTTTTCTAACACCAGCTTCATTAGTGTAATTATCTATGATATAAACGATAACGTCTTCTGTAAAAGAAATGATATTTTCTATACCCATATTTTCAAAAATTTCGGGTAAAATAAATTTATTAACAATATTTTGTTTATCAAAAATAGTTAAATAATCAAATTTAATTCTATGAATTCTATCTAATAAAATTCTATCAATTAATGAAACATCATTATAAGAAAAAATAAATAAGATTTTACTCATATCCAAATCAATACCATTGAAATATTTATCTTGAAAAGACATATTTTGTGTAGTATCAACCAAATGAGTTAAAATTCCTATTATTTCTTTACCATGCTCTGTTTTGGAAACTTTATCTAATTCATCAATAAATATAATGGGATTCATGCATTTCTTTTCCATAAGAATATCTACTATTTTACCCCATGTTGATCCTACATATGTATAATTATGTCCAGATAAAGTACTCCCATTACTTGAACCACCAAGTGCTATAAATGAGAATGGTCTAGGTTCGCCATTTTCATCTTTTAAACAATGAGCTAACCCTTTTTTTGCTAGTGAAGTTTTACCAACACCTGGTGGACCTTCAAAACCAAAACAGTATCCGGTTTGTTTACCAGTAATCCATTGTCCAATAATTCTCTCTACTTGTCTTTTTGCATCATTGTGTCCATATATAGAATCATCTAAAGCTTGATTCATATTTACCATGCTACTAGAAATCAACTCTTTACGTTTGTTTATATTACTTATTTTTTCATTTAATTCATTTACTTCAATTGTTTTATTCGTTAAATCTTTGTTAATTAATGATATTTGGTTAATAAAATTAGTATTTTTTGATAAATCTGTAATAACATTTTGTATTTTATTTTTTAAAAAGGTATTTTTTTTTCCTGATTGGGTTATTTTGTGTTTTTTTTCTTTTAAAGATTTGAGAATGGAATTTATTTTAATTATATTTTTTACAAGTGTACGTTTTTTTCCTTGAGTTAAATTAGAAATTAATAATTCTATATTTTTGACTTGTAAATTTTCTATAATTTCAGTATTAAAATACTTAATAAATTTTTTTATTTCTAAATTAGAATAATTTGTTTTTTTTTTAAATTTAATATCAATATGTTTGTTTAATTTTGTTATTATATTATTAATATCATTTGAATTAATATGTGAATATTCTAATACTTTTTCTTTTTTAAAAATTCCAAAAGGAATCTTTAAAAGACCTTCTAAATATTGTCTCGCTTTGGAACCAGAATCTTCCGATTTTGCTTTAACTTCTTTTAATTTAATCATAGCTTTTTCTTTGACATTATCATTTGCTTTTAATAAACAAATTTGTTGTTCAATAGGTATTTTAGACTGGTCAAAAGAAGATAGACTTTTTGTATATTTAATTGTGTTTTTCATAGCGTTTCTAAATAGTTTTTTTATTTCCCATGGGAAACTATCAAATAAAAGTGTTTGATCAAATGTATCGATATTATTATTATTTTCATTAGATAATAAATCATAGAGTAAATAAGCTAAATATTGGAATTCATTGTCATTTTTTTGTAATAATAAAGTAATTAATGTTTTTCTTTGATTATAAAGATCATTATTTAAGAATTCTTTAATAACTTGTGAAATAGTTTTTTGTTTAATTAAGTGCGCTCTATTAATATATCCAATATATCTATGATATAATTCATCATTATTATAAATAAACCAATCCTTTAAATTTAAATTATTTACAAAATTATCAAATGAATCATCTAAAAAATCAGGGTCTTTTGGTTTTTCATATTTACAATCTAATATTTTTTTATTTATAAATTCATTATCTAAACAACTAATTATAATATCATCAATTATACAATTAATAATCATGGAATTTTTTTTATCATAATTTTGAAAAACTATTTTAATTCCAAAAGTTTTAGAATAAAAATTTTCAGTCGTTCTACAAAGGTCGTAACAATCAAATGTTTTACTCATTTCAATAATCATAAAATCTTCAAGAATTTTATTTTTAATTATTTTATTTGTAGTATTGGTTTTTTTTGGTTCATTTTTCCATGGTAATACTTTATAACTTATTGGGTGTATATATTTATCAATAAGTTTTATTTTATCAACATCTAAAGAAGAATTTTTATTATTATTTTTAATATTATTAACGTAATTTGTACCGAAACAAATAGTTAATAAATCAAAAATATTTCTAGTACCAAAAGTTTTAAATACAACTGATAAGTCATCATTAATTTTTTGTAATTTGTTTACATTATTTTCACTAACTGTTTTATCAATATCAATACATTTTTTAATGTCATTTAGTTCCTGATAAATAGCTTCTAAATTTTGTATACAGATATTGAATTCACTAGCATTAATAATATCAGTAGTTTTATATGAATCAACACTCAGTTGAGTTTTGGTAATAATATCTTCATAAAATAATATTTTTTCTCTAAATTTGGTATAAGAGACTTCTTTTTTTGATGATTTAATTTTAGTGTTTTTTGGCATTTCTTCCTAAAATATGTTACGATTTTATTTATTTTTATAAAACGGAAAATAAAAAAATTATGAAAATTAATTAAAAAGAAAAATATATATTATAAAAAATGGGAATACCTAGCTACTATTCATATTTAATTAAGAATTTTAAACATATTATTCAAAAAAAAGAATTGTTTAATGAAAAAATACATAATTTTTATCTAGATTCAAATTCAATTATTTATGATATTTTACATAAGATGGATGTAGATAAAAATAACGAAGATAAAATAATTAAATTAGTATGTTTAAAAATTGAAGAATATATTTTAAACGTCAAAGCAAAAGATTTAGTTTTTATTAGTTTTGATGGAATTGCACCAGTAGCCAAATTAAAACAACAAAAAGAGCGTAGATATAAATCAAAGTTAACCGAGAAAATATTAAATAAGTCGAGTTTGTTTGACACAGCAAAAATTACACCCGGTACAAATTTTATGACTAATTTGGATAATAAAGTAATTAATTTTTTTAAAGATAGAGAAAAGTTTTATGGTGTAAAAAAAATAATAGTAAGTGGTTCAAAAGAACGTGGAGAAGGTGAACATAAGATTTTTGATTACATTAGAAATACTAAAGATAAAAAACATGTAATTTATGGTTTAGACGCTGATCTAATAATTATAGGATTAAATAATTTACATCATACTGATAATATATTTCTTTTTAGAGAAACTCCAGAATTTATTAAAAGTATTAATTATTCTTTAGATCCACATAAATTATATTTAATGAATTTATCTAATTTAAAAAATGTTATTATTCAAAATATGATATATAAAATGTGTGATGAACCTAGAGTTGTAAAAGATTATGTGTTTTTAATGATGTTAATGGGTAATGATTTTATGCCACATTTTCCAAGTTTGAATATTAGAACTTTTGGATTACAAATGTTATTAGATGTATATAAAATGGAAATAAATAAAAGAGGTTTATATTTAATAGATCAAAAAGGTAAAATAATATGGAAAAATGTCAGAGAAATATTCAAATATTTTTCTTCTATCGAGCATGATAATTTAAAAAAAGAGTATGGAATAAGAAATAAAATTAACAAAAGTGTTGTAAATAAATGTTTTAATCAAGAAGATAAGATGTTGAACATACCAATAATACATAGGTCAAAAGAAGAATATATTAATCCATATTCAGTTTATTGGGAAAACAGATATTATGAAACTGTTCTTCGAATGGAAAGAAATGAAGAAAATTTAAAAAAAATATGTATTAATTATTTGGAAGGATTAGAATGGAATATGCAATATTATTCTTTTGGTTGTAATAGTTGGACATGGTATTATAAATATAGTTATCCACCCTTATTTTGTGATTTAATTAAATCAACGCCATTATGGGACGTAGAGTTAGTAGATGATGATGATGAAAATATTACAAATTTGGAACAATTATCTTATGTATTGCCTATAGAGAGTTTAAATAATATTCCTGAAAAGTATAAAACAGTTGTTGAAGAATATAAAAAAGGAAATGAAATTTTAATAGATTGGAGTTTTTGTAGATATTTTTGGGAATCGCATGTTGATTTTGTGGATGAAAATTTAAATGAACTGCGTTATTTATTAAAAAATATAGAATAATATAAGTTTATATGACAGATAGAATTATTAGCGATATAACAAATAGAAATGATTTTAAACATTATATTAGAAATAACAACCATGTTGTTGTAAAAATTAGTGCTACTTGGTGTGGTCCTTGTAAAAGAGCTACACCTATTTTTAATGAGGGATTTTTAAATTTACCAAAAAGTGTTAAATTAATATTGATAGATGCTGATGAAGGTTCGGATGTATGCAATAGTTTAAAAGTAAAATCAGTTCCAATTTATTTATATTATAAAAATGCGGATTGTTTAGAAATATGTAATTCGGCAGAAAAAAAAGAAATAGAATATTTTTTTAATCAAGTAAAAGGTCATATGACTAGTAAGTAAAATATATAATTAATTATTTAATACTGATGGTGGATAATAATTATAATTCTCGGGGCAATTGCAAAGTTTTATTTTAGAAGGTGTTTCTGGAAAAGTATGGAAGCTTACATATTTATATTCACCACATTTTTTACAATTATCTCCCTGTAACTCCAAATACTGTTGATTTAAATGATTTATAGATAAAGTCCAATCCCAACGATTATAGTTAACATCTTGTATAGGTGAAAATCCAAAAAACCAATCGTCAGCAGTTTCTGTAAATTGTGGGTGTGCATAAGCCCATTCACCAAAACCAATAGCTAATTCGTCAATACTACATTTTCTTGAACAAAAGGCACCTTTAATTAGTTGACTAGAAACTGTTTTTAAATACTGAGACCTAAATATTAATTCTGCTTCTTTACGAGTAATAAAACAAAATGATTTTATAATTTCTATTACATCTGTTGGTAAATGTTTAATATTATTTACATATTTTAATTTAAGTAAAGGAACTTCAACAAAAGAGCGACTCATTTATATATATTAAATAAATTTATAAAGAAAAATATATATAAAAAATATAAATCAATTTAAATTTATACAGAAATGTTTTTTATAATTTGATTTAATATTACGGTTCCAGGTTTATTTGTAGATTTCAGATGTTTTATTTTTGTAATGGTAACATCAACTTTATGTAATTTACGATATTTAGAATTTATTTTAACTTGGTATGCTGCTTGTTTTAAAATTTTATGATGAATTTTATTTTTTGTGGGATTTTTAACAATAATATGAGGAGAAGGATAGTCAGCCAAATGTAACCAGTAATCTTCTGGATCAGCATTTGAAATAATTTCTTCATTTTCATCAGCATTTTTACCAATAATAATAGCATGGTTTTTAAAATTAAGCTGAATCATAATAAATATAGGTTTGAAAAAATAAAGTAGAAAAATATTAAATCAATTTAATTTGCCGTGATGCCAGAGTGGTTAATGGGAACGACTTGAAATCGTTTGGGCACAGCCCGCGTAGGTTCGAATCCTGCTCACGGCGACGAAATAAATAATATTTAAAAAAAGATTTAAATATTATTTGACAAATGTTTCACATAAATGGCAGTTGTTGCAGAATATATTTGGTTAGATGTTAATAAAAATTTACGTTCAAAGACAAAAGTAATAACAGATGGTGAAACAGTAGAAAAAGTATTTAGTAGAGACGGTCTTACACCACAAACATTAGCTGCTTATTTACCTAATTGGAATTATGATGGTAGTTCAACAGGACAAGCAGAGGGGTTAAATAGTGAACTTATATTAAAACCTGTAGCTGTTTATGATGATCCTAGTCGCGAAGGAATTTTAGTTATGTGTGGTACATATGATAAAGACGGTATACCATTACCATCAAATTATAGAGATAAAGCAGAGAGTTTATTTAACGCAAATTTAGAACAAGAACCGTGGTTTGGAATAGAACAAGAATATTTTGCATTTAAATCAGTAGATAAAAAAAACTTAATAAGAGCTGAATTATCTCCTAGTGCTCGTGAATCTCTACCAGCTATAGAGCAAGGAAAGTATTACTGTAGTGTTGGAATGGGAAAGGCATTTTATAGAGAATTGGTAGACCAACATTTATATGATTGTTTGTCTGCTGGTTTAAAAATCAGTGGTATTAATGCTGAAGTCGCACCATATCAATGGGAATATCAGATAGGACCATGCACTGGAATTGAAGCCGGAGATGAAGTATGGATTTCAAGGTATTTATTAGAGAGATTAGCAGAAAAGTATGATGTGGAAATATGTTATCAACCAAAACCATTTAAAAAATTAAATGGTAGTGGATGTCATACGAATTTTAGTACAAAAAGTATGCGCGAAGACAATGGTATAGAAGAAATATTTTCAGCTATAACAAAATTATCTGAAAAACATGTAGAACATATGTCAGTATATGGAGATGGTAATAATGAAAGAATGTCAGGATTATATGAAACATCTAAATATGATGTGTTTAGTTTTGATATTAAACGCCCTGTTGATAGGGGTGCATCTGTAAGAATTGGATGGGATACAATAAAAAATAGAAGGGGGTATTTTGAAGATAGAAGACCAGCATCAACAATGGACCCATACATTGTTACTAGTAAACTATTCGAAACAGTAGTTTTAAATTGAAATTTTTAATTTTTACTTATTTTATTGTAAAAATTAAAAAATGAATAAGTATTCTAATCAAAAAGCTTATGATGATTTATCACACAAATGTAAAAATATAGCAAATAAAGCTTTGGAACACTTTCCAAAAAAAGGTAGTAAAGATGAAGAAGATATTATTGTGTATATTTATGATTTTCTTGGAAAAATGTTATTTGATTTGAAGTGGTGGGAAAAATATAAACCATATCCTGGTATTTTAGAGAGAGGAATAGAACATTTTAAGACATGGGGATATATGACAGAATTTTTTAAAGAAATAGAAAATTATAATGAAACAAATTATAGTAAAAAAGAACGCGATGATTTAATTAATTTTATCTTTTCGGAAGCTACAGATAGACTAATGAATTTTTAAAATAAATGAGGAATTATATTTTCATATGATCCTGGATATTTTTTAGATAGTATTTTTAATTCTTTTTGAGAAAATGAAGTTTTATTGGGATTTAATCTTCTATCATGGTATTTTACTAGTGTGGTAGGATTTTCAGGTGCATGCAAACCGCTTCTAATTTCACCAAGTGTTCCAATATCAAATTTTTGTTGAACAGGTACATACGAACCAACAATTGCACTTGCCATAGTTAGTTTAATAGTAGCACTTACAGGATTTTTATTAAATTCTTTTTTTGCATTTTTTATTAATTTAATAGCTATATTTAAATTAGGTATTGTTTTTTGCTTTTCATTATTAAATTTTTTTATTTTGTTAATTAATTCTATTTCTTGTTTATTTATTTTATTATATTTTCTATTTCTTTTTCTAGTTAATTTATTATTTTTTCTTTTTTGTTTATTTTTATATTTTTTATTTTTTAATGTTTTTTTATTTTTATGTTTTTGTTTTCGTGGCATATATATTATATCTAGAAATTTTTTGTAAATGACCTTACAATCTTATATTCTTCCCAAGCAAATTTCAAAAATTTTTCATATACGTTTTTCGAATTACTTTCAAAATCATCCATTTCCATGGTAATTACATTTTTAAAAGTTATGGTTAAGATTTGTATAAATGTATAAGGGTGGTCGAAGGAATTATCTAATAAATATCCATAAAAACTGTTTTTTTTAAGTGTATGCATTCTTTTATATTTATTTGTTTTGTTTGTCGAATTTATTTTACTATTTGTATTCATGCGTGACTGAATACGTTCACGTAATTTATCATTTTTAAATATTAAATATAATCCCGAAACTAAAAGATATTGTATCAAACCTTTAGTTCCAGTCGATAAAAGTAAAATAGCTTTTTCTGAAGGTGTTGCTTTACTAAAAAATTCAAATATTTGTTTAAACTTATCATTGCTAACTTTAGTTATTTTTTCAGATAAACTATTATCCAAATAAAATTGTCTATTAGGATATAATTTAAGTTTAAAAGGTTGAGCATCTTCATCATCTGTAGCTTTTTCAGGAATACTATTAAATATTTCAAAACCTTTATCAGAAATATTATTTTTTTTTAGAATTTCATCAGCATGTGATTCACATTTTTCTTTTACTGGTCCTTTCATTTGACCAAAAGACTTTATTTCTTTACCATAATTAAAATACTCACCTAAAATATATTTGATAATAGTTTTATTATTGTATTTACCTAGTTTTTTTTGCGATTTTATATCTTTACTACTACTTTTTTTTATAGATGTGAGGTCAGTTTTTGGATTGTAAATATGTATTATTTCTAAATCGGTTAATCTTTTATCAGTAAATTCTAAAATCCTTTCAATTATAAAAACTAAAAATGGATGATTTTTTGTTGGGAATAACATCCAAAATGATTTATGAATAACTAACGTATGTATGATAATTAATAGAGAAAAATCATCTGTAATTAATCTTTGTCCATCAATATCTGTTGTTTTTAAAGATTCTATACTTTTAAATAGTTTCTCTATTTTTGGTATCAATAAAGAATTAGTAATACTTTTAAAATTAATAATTTTGTGTTCATGCATATCATTAATTATAATTTCTGCTAATTTTTTATATAAATCTTTTTTACTTCCAGCTACTTTATTATATTTTTCTTTTAAGTTTTGATATTCAGTGACACTTATATTACTTAAAGCTACAGCATGATGATGGTCTTTATCAATTAATCCACTATATATTTTAAGTGAATTTAGTATTGTTTTATACGTTGCAGTCATCATTGTACTTTTTTTTTCTTCTACACCAACTTTTTGTTTTTCTTCTTTTTTTTGTTTTTGTTTGCTTTTACTATCTGTTTCAGCTTCTGGTTTATCAATATCGTACTTTTCATAAAATTCTACATCATTTAAATTATCATTACTAACAATAATATCATTGGGGTTAATATTATATTTTTTTTTAATGGTTATAATATCGTCAATATTATATTCTGCTGTTTGAATAAATAATTCTCCTTGTTCATTTTTAGGTTTTTTTTGTTCTTCTTTAAGTAACTGGGAATAGTGAATTATAGGTGGGATACTATAGCTAGAATTTATTAAATTTTGAGCTGCATAATCTTGAACTATTCTATCAAATGCTCTTTTTTTTTTTAATTTCTCAATTTCTTTTGTGTCTATAGGTTTATTTATATTTTCATTATTCATTTTATTTTCAATATTTTGCATTATATATATTAAAATAAAATATTAAAATTTATTAAAAATAAATTTATATGGATGAATTAGATTTAGACATAGAAAATTATAACTTAAAAGATATTTTAAATTTGTTTGGTTTGAAAAGTGATTTTGGTGAAGAGCAGTTAAAACATGCAAAAAGAATAGTATTAAAAACTCACCCAGATAAAAGTAATTTAAATAAGGAAGTTTTTATATTTTTTAGTAAAGCTTATAATTTGTTATTAAAAGTGTATTATTTCAAAAATAAAACAGAGAAAGAAGTAACAAATATGGTATATAATAGTAAAGATATAGATAATGAAGAACGAAATGAGGATTTATTAAAACAAAAGTTGAAGGGGAAATCAAGAGATGATTTTTCTTCTTGGTTTAATAAAATGTTTGAAGATAGTCACAAAGATAAAAAAACTTCAGGTTATGGTGATTGGCTAAAATCAAATGATGATGTAAATGAAATAAAAGCTAAAAATATGAATGAATTTGATAGAATTTTTAGAGATAAGAAAAAAAAAGGTAGAGAATTAATTTTAAGAAAAGGTATAACAGATATATATTCTTCTTCTGGTGTAAATACATCAATGTTAGATAAAAATGAAGTTACAGAATATTCATCAAATATATTTAGTAAATTAAAGTATGAAGATTTAAAAAAAGCACACGTTGAAACAGTAGTGCCAGTTACAGAAGAAGATTTTACAAATAAGAAAAGGTTTGATAATGTTGAGCAATATTTAAGATATAGAGAAAGAAATAAAGGAAAAGTAATGAATAAACAAGAATCAACTCAATATTTAAATAATATAAACACTAAAAGAGAAGAGGTAAGTACACAAAGAGCTTATAACTTGTTACTTGAAGAAAAAGAAATGGAAAAAAGAAACAACTTATGGTGGAAAAATTTAAAATTATTAAATTAAAAATATGTATGTATTATATAAATGATGAAAATTCAACGATTATTTCTAGCTTTTATAACAATAACTGCTATAGGATTTTTGTATGAAAAATATAAAAAAAAATATGAACCGGATGAAGAAACTCAAAATTTCAGTTTAGTAAAAAAGCATTTATTAAAAAATGTAAAAAACGGAAAAACAAATATATGGGTCCATACTGATTATAATGTAAATGCAAGAAATTGGGCTTCATTTAATTCTAGAAACACAAAAAATTTAAATCAACCATATTTAAAAATGTGTATAGATTCAATGATAAAATGGTCAGGAAATTCATGTAACATATGTTTAATAAATGATAATACATTTTCCAGACTACTAGATAATTGGGTAATAAATTTGGATAAATTACCAGAACCATTAAAAACTAGAACACGTTATTTGGGATTATTAAGATTAATTAAAAAATATGGAGGTGTTGTAATGCCAAATAGTTTTTTGATGTTGAGAGATTTTAAAGAATACCATGAGAAATATTTAGGAGGTAAAGATTGCTATGTAGGTGAATTTCTAACGAGGAATAAACATGGTAGTGAAAAACCATTTTTTCCAAATATTAGGTTAATAGGATGTAAAAAGGATAGTAAAGTAATAAAACGTATGTGTGATAATTTAGAAGCAGATTTATCAATAGATACAACAGCTGATATTGATTTTGAAGATAAAATCAATAAATATTTGTATGAATATGTAACAAAAGGTGCGATGAATATGATTCCAGCAAATATGTTAGGATGTAAAAATGTTAGAGGTGAACAAGTGTTATTAGATCATTTAATGCAAGAAACAAAAATAGATTTTGATAAAAACATGATTGGATTATATATACCAAAAGATGAATTATTGAAAAGAATAAATTTTAAATGGTTTACGAGATTGAATAAAATACAAATAATAACCAGTAAAACTGCAATTGGTCAAATTTTTTCACTTTGTTTTTCTAATTAATAAATAATTAAAAATTATAATTATTAATTTTTAATTATTATGTTTTTACTTTATTCAAAAATTTGTCTAAATATATCACATAATTTATATTATATTTGGAATTTGAATAAACTATTTTGCTGGTATATGGTATGCATAAGTAGTTACAAACTTGCCTTATAATAGTAACAAAATTTTTATAATTCATATTTCTTGTTAGATAAAATTGTTTAGATTTATGATAATTGTTTATTAATATAGAAATTAATTCTTGAATATCATTATTATAATTTGCTTTTTTATATGAAATATGATTAAAAATATATTCATTATTTTTGGTTAATGTAGTGTATTTTTTTAAAAAATCAATAAAAAAATCGGGTTCAATATCATTTTTAAATATTTGACTCATTCTATATGTATAATAAAATAAAAATTATTTAATCTATTTTACTTAAATTAATAATTAAATTATTTGTAAAAAAGACTAATTCGATTTCATCTTCATGATTTATATAAAAATTTTTAATATATTTGCATATAAATTTTATTGTTTTATATTTATCTTTTTCATTTAATATTGTTGTAACTTTAATAAAAGAAAAATAATCAGCTAATATGTCAATTACAGAAAATCCTTTATTATATACTTCAATAATAGTTTTGATGGCATTTTTATAATCTTTTTTAATCCAAAATTCAGTGTATTTTTGAAATATAATAAAATTAATATTTGTACAAATTTCCTTAATATTATTGTTAGTTATTTTTTTGTTATATAGTTTCATTTTTTCTAAATTATTAAGTAATTTATTAAAATTTAAGTCAGATATTTTAAGTATAAATTTTTTTGCATTATTTGTAATCTTAATATTTTCATTTTTAATAATTTTCAAAAAAAACAAATTAAATTTTTCTGGTGAAATTTTATTTAATTTAATGATAACATTTCTAGACTGTATATTATCTATAACTTTTTGATTATTTTTACATGAAATTAAATAATGTATATTATGACTATATTTATCAATATAATTTCTAAACACTTGTTGACTTTGTTCATTAATCATATCAAAATCATCAAGAATAATAATTTTTTTTTTATTTGGAATAGTACTTTTAGTTTGACAAAATGTTTTTAGATTATTTCTGTAGTATTGAATTCCTTGTTCTTTTAAACAGTTAATGTGTAAAATATTTTCATTGTAAATTTTATTAATGTTATAATATTCTCTAACAATAGCTTGAATAATACTTGTTTTTCCTGTACCAGCACAACCTATAAAAAGTATATTTAAGTTATTCATTTTAAATAGTGTTTGAATAAGATTATTACATTCGGTTGATAAGTAAAAATCAGATAAAAATTTTGGTTTATATTTATTTAGAAAACTTTCTTTCATTTAAATAAATTCGTTAATTTATATTTAAGTTTATCTCATTACTAATAAATATAATGGATTTATACGATATTTTAAGTATAAATAACAATGCATCTGCAGAAGATATTAAGAAAGCTTATCGCAAAGCATCTTTAAAACATCACCCAGACAGGGGTGGAAATGCTGAAGAATTTAAAAAAATAAATAGGGCTTATGAGGTATTAAGTGACCCAATACAAAAAAGAGAATATGATTATAAACAAAAAAATCCTTTTTTTAAAAAAGAAAATATATTTAATAATACTGAAATGAATGATGGTATCCCAGATTTCTTTAAAATGTTTTTTGGAGGTATGCCGAATGGTATAAATGAAGAAATGTTTAGTAATGTAGGACAAAATGCAACATTTTTTGGAGGAGTACCAAATGTAAGAATATTTAAAAATGGTAGACCTGTATTTAAAAGTAGAGGTAAACCAGCGGATATAACAAAAACAGTAAATATAGATTTAAAAACGGCTTATATGGGAATAAATTATCCAGTAGAAATAGAAAGGTATATTATAAATAACAATCAAAAAATGCTTGAAAAAGAAACAATTTACATAGATATACCAGCTGGTATAGATACAAATGAAATAATTAAAATAGAGGGAAAGGGAAATATTAGTAATGAAGGTATTCGCGGTGATGTAAAACTTTATATAATTGTAGAAGATGCGGATAATATTGAACGTAGTGGATTAAATTTAATTTATAAAAAAACAATATCTTTAAAACAAGCATTGACAGGATTTACGTTTGAATTAGATCATTTAAATGGTAAATCTTATAAAATAAACAATACAAGTATTATAAAACCAGGATATAAAAGTGTTGTTCAAAATATGGGTATGATTAGAGGGGAAAAGAGGGGTAATATGATAATTAATTTTGACATAGAATTTCCAAAAAATCTCTCTGACGATCAAAAAGCATCTCTTAAAAAAATATTATAATAATATATATGAATTTAGATAGATATGGTGTATATGGAGATGCTGCTGGTCAATATTTTAATCCTGGTGGGGAATTAGTTGGTTATATACATAGAGATAATTCAACACATACAACTAGGGCATTAAAACCATATTGGATGTTATCAGATAGACAAATAGAAAGATTAAATGATTATAATAATAGATTAAATGAATACGAGAAAGAAGTTCAAGCAGCAAATATAGCTAGAGGTGTACATACAATGGTTGGTGATTGGGATTTAGCATACGGAATTCAAGACCCAACAAAACCAGAAAAACCATATTGGTTAAAAAATTACGATACAGTGCCAGTGGTGGATGATGTCATGCGTGGTGGAAAGAAAAGAAAAAAAACAAAAAAAAGAATAAAAAGGCGAAAAAAGAAAGGGAGGACATTAAAACAAATTAAGGCTGCGTCTGCTAAACATAGGTTAAATATACGAAAACACGAAAAATGTATAAGGTGTTATAAAAATGTAGTAAAAAAATATAAAAAATGTTTAAAGAAATGTGAAAATAGAAAAAAAAGAAAAACTCGAAAAAAGAGAAGTAAAAAAAAATAAAATCATAATTATTGCAGAAAATTATTATGATTTAAGATACACGTTTGGTAGAAATACCAGCATCAGCAACATAAATAGAGTTTTCAGTGATAATAATGTATTCACTTTCTACTTTGTAAATTTTTGCGATGGGACTAGTATATTCATCAACACTTTTAACAAGAAGTTTCTCACCATTTTCACGAACACCAATAATAACTTCTTTATCACAAGAAGCAGTCCAGTAATCGAACATGATTGGTTTATCTTCAACAATAGCAAGTTTGGAACAATGTTGCAAAGTTGTTCCATTGGGGAGTCTATAATTTGTATTTTCTGTAGAGCTAGCGTTAGTTTCAGCCATTTTTATAAAGAAAACTGTACGTATTTCTTTAAATCCTTATTTTTGCTTTGTTTTTAGTTTCAAACAAAAAAATATAATATTTAAAATAATTAAATGAATAATAATTCAGATATGAATAAACTTTTATTAAATAAGAAAAGTTATAAAAGCAAATTAGAGGATGTAAATATAATCATTTTTGAATATGTAAAAATATTACATGAATATCTTACACATATAACAAAAATGATAGAAATTAAAGAATTAAGTCATTATAGATATATAATTTTAAGGGGATATGATTTATTAAAAAATGTGTTTTTATTTTTGATATTTTATACAAAAAACACAGAATTAGTAAATCATCATTTAAGAAAAAGTTATTTGTATTATACGGAATTCATTGGACAAATAGGAGAAGATAGTAATTCATACTTACAATTAAATTCCAAAGATGCTTGCTTATTTGTATATAAAAAAACAATTCATGAAATAGATGAAGATGTTAGAAAAAAATATGAATTAACACAAGATAATATAGATACTCATGAAGAATTAAAACAAAAAATATTATTAATTAATAGGATTGAATCTTTTTTTGTAAGAAAAAATATAAAATATTTTATAAAAAAAAATGATGATGAAAAGGTAAAAAACTTAAGAGTAAAAATTGTTAAAATTTTAGAAGGTATAAACAATATTCCAAAAATTCATACTTTAAAAAAATTGGAAAAAATAAATTTATTTATTTCATTTTTAGAGTATAATTTTGATAATTTAAATGAAGAGATATTATTTAGTAATATAATTACTTTTATAAAAAAAATAAAAAAAAATGACATTGAAAATAATATATTAAAAAAAATAAATATAATTACTGGTGATTCAATAAACACATTAACTTCTACAAAATTTATTAATAAATTATTTAGAGCTGACTAAAATATATTGTTTTCTGTATTTTAAAATTTCTTCTTTTTCTGCATTGTATTCATTATCACTAATAATTTTAGATATAATATCATTTTTTGATTCAGTAATAAGAATATTTACAATGAAATTATAGATTATTTTTAAAATATTTTCATCACAATTTCCAACAATAAGAATACTACCAGTTCTAAAAACCATAAAAGATATTATTTTACATTTATTAATTTTTTTCTTTTTTTTTATTATTAATTTCACATTTTTCTTTACAACAACAAACACCATTATTTTTTAAATTTTCTTTATTATAAAAGAATTTACATTGTATACCAGGATATGAACATGGGTCAAATAAACTATGAATATTATACTTATATTTTAAGATATCATGTAATTTGTTTCTAATGATGTAAAAATTACAGTTAAAGTTACTATTTATAAGAACAGTTTCAACTTTTTTTTCTAAAAATTTTACATTTAAATCAGTTATTTTGTTAATTGTATTAACTAAATAATTAACAGATATATTTAATGTTTCTAATTCTTTTATACCTGGAATTTTAAGTTTACCAGTATTGAACAATTTTATATTAATTTCTTTAAAAGTATCTTTATATTTAATTCGAAGGATTATACTGAAGCAGTTATAGAATGCACTTTTTTTCTTTTTTCTAACATTAATTAAGTCTTTTTTAGACATACCAATAGTAATTTTCCTAATATCTTTAAACTTTTTTATTTTTCCAGTAATTGTGTTTACTTGTGATAATATATCAACTTTTGAATATCTTTGAGTATTTAATTTTTCTTCTAATTTTTTTACTTCTTCTTCATTTTTAGAATTTATTTTAATAATTTTTTTAATAATTCCTTCTCTTTGTTCATGATAAGGAACTATTGGTAGTTTCCAAAAAACATCTTCTAAATCAATTTCTTTATCTAAAGCACCTGTTTTTGTTCTAGTTGATATATATATTTCACTGCATTTAGGAATAAAATTATTTGGAATATTATTGTTATTTTCTACAGTTTCACTAGTTTCGTCATTAAAATACTTTTCCCATTCATCATCGAGTTCCATTCTTTAAGTTGGTTATATTATAATTAATAATATTTTATTTAAATAAATTCAATATATACATTAAATCAATTTTATAAAAATATACTACATTATTTAGGCAAAAAAATTTTTTTTTTTCGTTAATTATATTATAACCGTTATGGAATATAATAAAAATAAAAATAAGAAAAAAACAGACAATAATTTATTAAATATTATAAAAGAATATAAATTAAAACAAAATAATTTTGACCCTTCAAAACGTTCGCCTAACATTTTTATAAAAAAATTAGAGATAAGAATGAAAAAATATTACACTGATTTATATAAGTCGTATAGATGATTTAATGTAAATTTTAAAAATATTTCATCATTTGTATTTTTATTGTGAACTATTATTTCAAAAATAGTTAATGTTTTATCATTAATATGTAAGTTATTATAAATTAAATATTTAATTAAATTCAATATAAATGTTTTTACAGATATATTATTATCTTTAATGTAATTTGTTATGTAATTACTAGTATTTTTTATAATATTTTTTTTTGTAGTTTTTTTTTTACTTAAAATATTCATAATATTTTTCAATGTGTTATCATTAATAATATTATTTAAATAAAGTGTATTATTTCTATTACTTTGTAAATAATTAATCATACTACGCATATCAGATTTAAATTTTATAAGTATATTTTCTAGTGTTTTAGAATTTACTTTTAATTTTTCGGTTTGAATTATTATATTTAAAAAATCCCTTATTTTATTTTTAGGTAAGTTGCAAAAACATATAGGTATAAATTCATTTTGCAATGACTTATCTATTTTACTAATATAATTACAAATTAAACAAAAACGTATATTGGGATAATAATTTTGTATTAAACATCTCAAAGCTTGTTGTGCATTTTTTGTCATATAATCAACTTCATCTAAAATAACAAATTTAATACCATTTCCAAATATAGATTTAGTATTTACAAATTGGTTTATTTGATTTCGAATAATGTCAATTCCTCTATCATCAGAAGCATTTAAATGTATTTTTAGTCCTTTAAAATTAGTATTATATTTTTTATGATATTTTTCAATTAAATTTATAATCGTAGTTGTTTTACCAGTTCCTGGTGGTCCATAAAATAATAAGTTAGGGAAATGGTTGGTTTTTAATATATTATCTAGTAAAATTTTGTTGTGTTTTGAAAGAACAATATCTTCAAACTGTTTGGGTCTATATTTTTCTATCCACGGTTGATAATCCATAATAGTAAAAATAAAGAAATATTTTTATATTTAAAATTAATAAAAAAATATAATACTTATTATAAATGGAAGAATTAACATTATTTTTAATACATTTTATATGTTATTGGACAATGGTTTTAATATATGATGTTGATGTTCCTAGAGAAAATTTAAAAAAACCCATAATGGATAGTTTAAAAAATCAAATATGTTATACTTTACCACTTACAGTGACATTTTATAATTATTATCCAATTGTTTATGATAATACTTTAATGTCATTTACATATTATCCATTTTTAATAATATTAAGTGATTTTTATTTTTATATTTCACACAGACCATTACATTCTAGATATTTTTATCATTTACATAAACATCATCATATAGGAGGTATTTGTGTTTCAAAATCACTTGATGCAAACGGAATAGAACATGTTATGGGAAATCTTGGTTCATTCATATTTGGTATTTTAGTTTTATGGTATTTAAATATAATAATAAATTACTATGTGATAAGCATATGGGTAGCATTTGCAACAATAAATACATGTATTAGTCACAGCAATTATAAATGTAGTTTAGATAATGGTTCACATTACAATCATCATAAATATAGAAACTGTAATTATGGCTTTGGTTTATATTTAATGGATAGAATTATGAATACGTATAAAGAATAATAAAATTGATAAAAATATAATATTAAATAAATAAATATAATATTATAGATAAAATGAGTGGATTATCTTATGACCATCGTGGCTACTTAAAAGTAATATTAGGTTGCATGTTTTCAGGGAAAACAAGTGAATTGATAAAAGAATATAATAAGTGGACTGCGTGTGGATTTGAGTGTTTAATGATTAATCATGTTTCAGATAAAAGATATAGTGATAGTGAAGAAAAAACATATTCCCATGATGGTAAGATGGTATACAGTATAAATGTAGGAAATAAATTACTGGATTTCTTTAAAAAAGAAAGTTATATTTCTAGATATCAAGTAATTTTAATAAATGAGGGACAATTTTTTGAAGATTTATATGAATTCACGGATTATTTAGTAAATAAGCATAATAAAAAGGTTTTTGTTTGTGGGTTGGATGGTGATTTTCAGAGGAAAAAATTTGGCTCATTATTGGATATTATTCCTTTATGTGATGATTTAGTAAAGTTAAACGCCATTTGTAATAATTGTAAATCTTTTAATGGAATATTTACACATAGACTTTCAAATGAAAAAGAACAAACCTTAATAGGTGTTGATAATTATATTCCTCTATGTAGAAAATGTTATAATATTGAAAATAAATAGGTTAATAACTTTAATAAAAGTATTTAAAATAATTTTTTATTTATTACTATAAAATGTCTTCAACAAAGCAACCACCAAAAAAGCGCGGCAGAAAACCCAAAAAAAAAGTCCCAAAAGAAAAGCAGCCTCCAAAAAAACGGGGTAGAAAACCAAAAGGAGGTAAAATTATAAAAAAAAATAAAACTATTAAGGAAAATAAAGTTTTTACTCCTAATGTTATTTTACATTTAAAAGCAACTGAAAAAAATCTAAAAGAAGAAGAAAATATTACAAAAATAGAATATGACCCGAATATTACTGAACCAATATCATTTAATTTAAATCAAAGTAAAATGAACGGTTTAAACTTTCAAGAAATAAATGTTGAAAAAACAGAAAATGTTAATATTATGAATAAAATAAGTAAATCAAAAGATATACCTGATAAAACAAAACAAAACAAATTAACAAAAAATTCAATGAAAGATATTTGGGAAAAATTAAAAAATTTGAGAAGTAATTTAAGACATAATAATGTTTCAGATAAATCATGTTCTTGTTTTTGGTGTACATGTCCATTTGACAATCCACCAATTTATATTCCAAAAAGTATAAATAATGATAAAATAGATGTGTATGGATGTTTTTGTAGCCCTGAATGTGCTTTATCTTATTTAAAAAAAGAAAATATAGATTCATCAACTATGTGGCATAGATATTCACTATTAAATATTATTTATAGTGAAATTTATAATTATGAAAAAAATATAAAACCTGCCCCCAATCCCTATTATACACTTGATAAATATTATGGAAATTTAAATATTAGCGAGTGGAGAAAATTACTTAATAATGATAGATTAATAATGGTTGTTGACAAGCCAATGTCAAAAATATTACCAGAAATTTATGAAGAAAATAATGAGGAACCAAATATAACTAATAATTTATTAAATATTAATAATCTAAAAAAAACAACTTATAAATTAAAAAGCAGAGAGAAAAATAAAAGTAAATCTGATATATTAAAAAACAATTTTAAAGTATTTTAAGTGTCAAATGTCAATTAAAATACTTATGCTTCATTTTTTTTTGATAAATGTAGTTCATATAATTTTTTCATTTTTTCAACATTTTCTTTTCTTGATAAATAGTTGGAATCTTGTTTGTCTTTAAAATTTCTTATTTGTTTAATAATTTCTTGATTCATTTGATTTTTTTTTATTGTGGGTTCTGGTTTTTTCTTATCAAAATCAGGGTTTAAATATTGTTTTATAACTTTAATAAAGTCTTCATTAAATTCTATTAATTTTTCTGTAGCTTTTTCCTCATCATAGTCAGTTTGTGAAATTACAATTTTTACACAAGCTTTGAATTTTTCACTATTAACATCAACCATTTATATTTAACAAATATATTTAAAAAAACAATATTAAACGGATTTTATTTCAATATTATATTAATGTTGACAAAAAAGCAGAATCCAGAAGAAATAAATATTAGTAATATTATTACAGATATTAACACTGTAATTTCAAAACATTTTACAAATATTTTAAACAAATATAATAATGATAAAATCGAATTTGAAGAATTTGTAAAAAATATACCAATGGTAAAAAAAATTATAGAAGAAAATTTAAAGTTAAAAAATAAGGTAGAGTTTTTAGAAAAAAATTTAAAAACTCTAGGTGAACAATATACAAGAGTATTTTTATCTAAAAATAAAATAAAATTATCAGCAAAAATAGATTTAATTGAAAAATCTTCTAAAATAGGTAATAATAGCGAAGCAAAAGAAAATATTGAATTGATTATACAAGATGATAGTAATAAACAATTTGTTGATATTGGAGAAATTGAGAAAGAAGTAGAAAAAAGTCTTGAAGAAAAGAAAAAAAAAGAGATGGAAAGAATACTAAATCAAAATTCTTTTAATTTATTGTCAATGAATGATGATGATGAATATGTATATGATGAAGATGATCTTGATGAATATGCCGAAGATGAAGATGAAGAAGATGAAGAAGATGAAGATGTAGATGAAGATGAAGATGTAGATGAAGATGCTAATGATGAAGATGAAGATGAAGAAGAATTAGTAGGCGCTGAAAAAGCATACATGTTAGCTGAAAAAGCTGGAGAATTTGATACAAGCGATACTTATATTAAAGGAGCAATAAAAGCAGAAGAAAAAACTAAACAAAATGAAGATGAAGATAATGAAGATGATGAAGATGATGGAGATGATGAAGATGAATATGAAGATGAAGTATTAGTAGAAATAGAAGTTAGTGGAAAAAAATATTATGCGGATGAATCAAAAGTAGGAAATATTTATGAAGCTTTAGAAGATGGTGAAATTGGAGATGAAGTAGGACATTATGTAAATGGAGAGGCAATTATTTTTTAAAAAAATATAAACTAATTATATAAATGATTCAAAATTTGTGTACTCCTGCATTTATATATTTAATTTTTGGTATAGCCCATATAATTTTATCTATTTTTAACTCGGCATATGGAATGGCAATGAAACAATTTTTAATGACTTTGCTTTTTACATCATTGTTAAATATGTTATGTGAAAGAAATATGACAATAATATCATGGCTTTTAATTGTGGTACCATTTATTTTAATGTCAGTTATGGTATTATCAGCAAAATTTAAAGAAATGAGAGAAGATAGTAAAGCAAAAAAAATAAATAAAATAAATAGAAATAGAGATATAGTATTATATCACGATCATGGACCTGATTATGACAAATATAATCATGGTATAGGTATTAGAGAAGAAACACATATGCCCGGTGAATCTATAGAAGAAAAAAGAAATTATAAATATGAAATAAAAAATACTGAATTTGATGGAATAAATCAAATGAGATTTATTAGAGATCAGAGATTATCTACATATTAAAAAAATATATTAAACTTATTTAAAACATATTTTTTATAGGATATATATAAAAATATGTTTGGTGATTTAGTTTATTCAGTTTTTATTTTAGGAGGATGTTTAACAGTTTTTGATATATTGGGTAAAATTAATAAAAAAGAAATAACCTCTGTTGATGAATTAAAAGAAGACCTTATGATTAAAGGTTTATATATGTTAAAAGTTTATACAAATACAACCATTGTTGTTGAAAATATAATTGATAAAGCAAAAGATTGTTTGGATATAAAAGATAGAAGAAACAATTTTAGTGATAGTGATACAGACGATGATAGTGATGATGAAAACGATAAATGTAAATTAAAATTAGATTTATATAACGCAGATGATATGAAAATAGTTAAAGCTGTTATTGATTATGATATTGAAGAAGGAGATAAAATAACAGATAGTGAAATAACAAGTTTAGAATCTAAAGAATTAGAAAATAGTTCTATTATTTATGCTTATGACTATTTTACAAAAACATATTTATTGATTGAAAAATTTGATTTAGATAATATTTTACAAAGTACTCAAGCTATTGTGGATGGATTTGAGAATTCACAATATGATACAAAAATGTTTATAAATATTGAATTGTTAAATAGTGGAGAAAAATATGACTTATTAAAATATATTCAAAAGCATTTTAGGTCGTCTAATACAATACTATCAAAAAAATTTATAGAGTACATTATAGTAGAAAATGATTTAACAATAGATTTAAAAGATGATTATATAGTAAATATTATGGATAAAAATATCAACATGATTACTTTAAATAAAGATGATAGTATAGAAATAACAATGCAGGAAGTCGAGGGTAGTTCTAGTATTTTGAAATATAATATAATTAATAAAAAAAATTGAATTAAAGAAAAAAAACATAATATAATATAAAATGGAAAGCTCCCAAATCGACTGTTCTAGTAGTGTTAATAAATTATCTGATAAATGGGTTTTATGGGCGCATTTACCACATAACACTGACTGGTCTCTTAGAAGCTATACAAATATTTGTGAAATAGATACTGTAGAAAAAGTTATTTCACTAAATAGAACTTTACCAGAGCAGTTAATCCAAAATTGCATGTTATTTTTTATGCGTAAGGGTATACTGCCTATGTGGGAAGATCCAAAAAATTGTAACGGTGGTTGTTTTTCTTTTAAGGTTCCTAATGCTAACATTAAAAATGTTTGGAAAAATATTTCTTATATGTTAACAGGTGAAACATTATCTAATAATAAAGACTTATTAAAATCAATAAATGGTATTACAATTTCTCCAAAAAAGTCTTTTTGTATATTAAAAATTTGGATGAAAAATATTTTATTTCAAAATGTTAATAAATTAAATGAAATTCCCAATTTAACATTTCAAGGTTGTATATTTAAAAAACACAAACCAGATTTCTAATTGTTAATTTAATATTATTATTCAATAATAATAGTAATATTAAATAAATTCAAAAAATAATCGTATATATTTATATAATGTTAAAAAAACATTTTACAAAAAGAATTAAAAGTGTATTAGAGTTTAATCATATTAGAGTACAAAAATTGCTAGAAATGTCACAAGACACTATAGTAACATTTATTATTTCTTTAATAGCTGCAACATTATTTAATAAAATGTCGTTTGATTTAAATATAAGCGAAGAAAATTCAATAACTTTTGCAAAGTTATTAATAGAGTTAATATTTTTAATTATTTTACTTTATTACGTTAGAAAAATAATAATGGTAGTACCTTTCTTTTTTAGATATACAAAAAATTACATCCCCGGGAGACCTTCTAGTGATGGTGAAGGACTAATGGGTAAAGTAGTAACTATGGCTATAGTTTTTGGTACTATATTAGTTAAATTAAAAGAAAAAATAAAACATATATCTAATTTATTTTAAGAAGGTAGAGGAGATAAACAAAGTTTAATATTACCCAAACTAGCAACAGAATATTTTACAATCAGTGGTAAATCATTTTCCAAATACATTTCAATTGAATTGCATAAATTAGTGCATTTTATAAAATAACTTAAATTTTTTAATGAAAATTCACCTTGAATAATTGTACTTGAATCTTGCTTTTGAATAAATTCTGTAATACCGTCCATTTCAGTTCTACTTAATTCACAATTTGCAAAAGGACCTTGACATTTAAAAATTAATTCATTGCCTACAGATTTAATTTCGAGTCTTTCAGATATATTTGACAAATCTCTAATTATTTTTTGAAAATCACTAGAAGGTAAATTAATCACAGATGAAAATTGAACACTTGGTAATTCTAATTCTTCTTCATCAGGTTCAATTAATTTTAATTTAAGATTTTTAGATTGTTGAATATCACCATTTTCAAATTTCAATCCCAAATAATTTACGATACCGTCACAATATTCAGTTTCATCTATATATAATGTTAATGTATCATCATTATCTATAGAATTAATTAATTTAAAAAGATGAAACATGTTTACACCTATAACAATTTTTGGATATTTACAATAATAAAATTCAAATTTTTCTGCGTCCAAAAATAAATGAGCAAGAATAGTATGCGATTTATCCATATTTATAATTCTAATACCATCTTTTTGAAAAGTTATATTTGTTTCAAGTAATATATCTTTTAATGCTGTCATTAAAGTTCTAAATGGTGCTATTTGAACTGTTTTTATTTCTAATACATATTTTGATTTACTCGACATATATACAAAATTTAGTAACAATCTTTTTAAATACTTATGTTTATTTTTTATTAAAAACAAAAAAAAATGAGTTAAAAACAAATATGTCTTTTAAAATAATTATGAAAAAATCTTTAAATGTTATAAAAAGATTGTTTATAGAATATAAAAACAATCCATATGTTTTAGATAAATTAGAAAATCAAATTATACATACGTTACCAATACAAGTAAAAACTTGGGAATATGAAGCAGAAAAGAGCGATATAAAAACAAAAATGAATAGTTTTATAGAAACTTTTTTTAATAGTGAAGTTACTTATTTGTACTGTAAAAGTAAAAATATGTATATTGAATATGACGGTAAAAATTACAAACAAATATCAGAAGACAATTTATTGTATAATATATTAGAGGAAATAAGTAGAATTAAAGAATTAAGAGAGAAAAAACAAGAAATAAAAGATTTAATTTTTCAAAAAATAAAACAAAACATATTTGAACACAGTATTCCTGAGTCTATAACAATTCAAACAATTATAAATTATTTATGGCCTGTATTATTTAAAAGTAAAGTAGAATCAAAACATTTTTTATGTTTATTGGGTGATAATATTTTAAAAAAGAAAACAGTATGTAATTTTGTAATAAGTGAAAAATCATATAAATTCATTAAACATATAGGAGATTGTTATAAAGATTATTTTTCGAATAGAGATATTGTTACAAATTTTAATAGATATTTAAAAGAAGATAAAATGAATAGACTTTTAGATTTTGATTTAAATGTGGAGAATGAATATTATTGGAAATTTTTTATAGACAATTTTATATTAAATTTGGTATCTGTGTCTTTGCATTACTCTAATAGATATGATAATTCAGAAAAATATTTACAGAGTAAAATAGAAAATAAAAAAAAAATAATGATATTTAAAAATGAAGACAATGTTTTTAATTTACTAGATTATTTTTATAATCAAGAAATTATTCAAAAAGAAGATTGTTATTTAAATTTGGAAGAAGTATATTATTTATGGTGCTCATTTTTAAGTAATGAAAATATCCCATTTTTATTTAAAGAAGAAAAAGCAAAATCTTTATTAGATAATTATTTATTGTCACACAATGAAATGAAAATAGTAAATCAAGAAAAATATAAATACAAATTTATTCATAATGAAAAAATAGATTTACTTCGTAAATTTGATTTATTTTGGAATGAAAATGTTGAACAAAGATTAAATGAGGAGTTAGAAATAAGTGAAATAAAGTTTTTATTTAAAAATAAATATAAGAAAAAATGTGAAGATGTTGAAATAAGAGATATTTTAAAATTTAGATACAATATTAAAATAAAAAATAACAAAACTATTTTACATTTTCACTGTAATTTATGGGATAAAAAAGTAAGTATAAATAAGGTAATACAAAATGATAATATAGAAATAACTGACAATTTTATTGATTTATACAAACAATATTGTAAATATTTAAAAACACAAAATGATGAATTAATTGTTAGTAAATCATATTTTTTAAAAAATATAAAAGATATAATTAAAGAGTATTTAAAATCTCTTGAATAAAGTTATATTGTTCTTCAGTAATTTTAAAATAATTATTAGTATCAGACTCTACATTTTTGGGTCTCGGGACACAAAAATAATATAATTTGTCACCTAATCGTATCCATTCTTTTCCATGTTTAGATTTATTTAAATGAATTTCAATTGATATACATTTGTTTTTAGGTATTTTTAAAATTTTTTCTTGATTTACTTGCAATATTAGTTCATTCATAATAATATAATTATAACTTAAATATTTATATTATTTTATAATTATCTTTTTTTAACATAAGAAATAAATACCGAACCTAAAAAGAAAAATACGAATATAAGTGGTACCCAATCAAAGAATTGGTCATCAACTAATTCTTTATTTCTAAATTTATTTAATATGTAAATATATTGAAAAGCAATAATTAATGCAATTAATACACCTATGACAATAACACTAGTTAAACGTTTTTGAATGGCATACAAAATACCAGCTTTTAAACTAACGAGTGAAATAAAAATTGTTCTTTGTAAAGCAAGTTTGGATCTAACAACAGCATAATTTGTTTTTAAATCATCATTTGAAATTTTATTCATTATATATATATTATGAATAATAAAAAATCTATAATATTTCTCTTTATTTTTGGTTGTTTTTTAGCTAGAACAATGATTGCATATACAGCGTATATAATAACAATAAAATACTTAAATTACTTACCTTTAGCAGGATATGTAGGTTTAATAATTTCATTAGGATTTGCTTATAATATTGTTATGGGTAGAAATAAAGGTGCTTTTAATCAACGCGTATGGTGGCAAAATTACAGATATATACATAGTTTAATATTCTTTATTTTTGCGCTATTAGCCATAAACAAAAATCAAGAAGCATATAAATTATTATTTTTAGATGCTTTATTAGGATTATTATTTTTTATGAGAAAACGTTTACTAAATTTTTAATAAATTAACGAGACAAATCCCAACCAAAACCAATACTATGAGTTTCATAATTTTTCATACTTTTGCTTTTCATTTTTTTTTGTTTTTTAGATTTGCGTCTTTTTTTAGATTTGCGTCTTTTTTTAGATTTGCGTCTTTTTTTAGATTTACGCTTTTTTCTAGATTTGCGTCTTTTTTTAGTTTTACGCTTTTTTCTATATTTTCGTTTCTTACCTCCTTGATTAAATAAATCATTTGCAACAGTTGCTGCTGCTGAACCAAGTCTTATATTACGAACAGTATTATAAGCTGAACCAACTGCTGCTCTTGCTCCTTCACCAGGATATAATTCATCTCTTAACCAAGCAAATCTTCTTCTAGTTCCTGGTAAAAATGTATAATTTCTATATTTTGCATATTTGTCTTCATTATTTGGGTCTTGTTCTGTGTTATTATCACTCATTATATAGTATGTAAGTATAATATTATTAGTTAAATAATATTATGTTTAAATAAATTTACTTGCGGCGGCGGCGAGACTTGCGGCGCTTGCGTGTTTTAGATTTAGATTTAAGCATTGATTTGGTCATTTTCTTAAAAGTTTTTCCTTTATTTTTTCTTGCTAAATCAATGTATTTTCCTAAATTTTTCTTTCTTTTTGCCGTAACACTTCTTTTTTTACTAACAATGTTACCATTTTTGTTCATCATGAGATGTTTTCTGGTTAATCCAGCTTTACCATGTCCGGTTTTGTATGCAGTACCATTCCAAACTTGACGTCTGGAACCAACTAACATCATATATTTCTTACCGTTAACCATGATTTTGCCATCAGAGGTTCGTTTCCAATTTCTACGCATTATATACTAAATATAGAAATTAAATTTATTAAAATTGAAAAATAATTATATTATTATTAAAATAATATAAATATATATTTTTATAAATTAAGAAATGGCTTCTAGCAAGGAAAGTAAAGTTTTAGCTAAAAAATATCAAAAAAAAACAGATAGAGAACATATTTTGGATGCGCCTGATACATATATTGGTAGCGTAGAAAAGGATGAAGATATTGGATGGATGCTAGATGAAAATAATAGTATGCATCGAAAGAAATATACATGGGTTCCTGGTATGTTTAAATGTTTTGATGAAGGAATGGTAAATTGTAGAGACCATTTTGTTAGATTAAATGAAAAAATAAAAAATAAAGAAAAAAATATTTTACCTGTAAAAAATATTGATATTAATGTTGATAAAGAAACAGGCGTTATAACAATGATAAATGATGGGAATGGTATTGATATTGTAAAACATCCTGAATATAAAATCTGGATTCCTGAAATGATTTTTGGTCATTTACGAACGGGTACAAATTATGATAAGAGTGAAAAAAAAATTGTAGGTGGGAAAAATGGATTTGGTTTTAAATTAGTTTTAATTTATTCTAAATATGGAGAGATTGAGACAGTAGACCATATTAGAAAATTAAAATATACACAACGATTTGAAAATAATTTAACTAAAATCTGCAAACCAAAAATAACAAAATTAAAAGGTAAGGTTAAACCATATACTAAAGTAAAATGGCTTTTAGATTATAATAGATTTGGTTTTGATGGACTATCAGATGATATGTTTAAATTGTTTAAAAAGCGTACTTGGGATATCGCAGCAGTAACAGATAAGTCTCTTAAAGTAAAATTTAATGATAATTCAATTCCAGTGAGAACATTTGAAAATTATATTGATTTATATATTGGACAAAAAAGTGAAGTAAAAAGAATTTATGATAACCCACATCAATATTGGGAATTTGCCGTTTGTATTTCGCCGTTGGATGAGTTTGTACAAGTTTCTTATGTTAATGGTATTCATACAAAGAAAGGTGGTAAACATGTTGATTATATTACAAATCAAATAGTTAAAAAGATTGTGTTGTATATAGAGAAAAAGAAAAAGATTAAAGTAAAACCTATTACAGTAAAAGAACAGTTAATGATTTTTGTAAATTGTACTATAGAAAATCCTTCATTTGATAGTCAAACAAAAGAATTTTTAACAACACCAGTTTCTAAATTTGGTAGTAAATGTGAAATTAGTGATAAAATAATAGAAAAAATATCTAAAATGGGTGTTATGGAATCGGCTATTTTGTTAAACGAAGTAAAAGAAAATAAAGCAGCAAAAAAAAGTGATGGTAGGAAAATATCAAATATTCGCGGAATTCCAAAATTAATTGATGCAAATAAAGCTGGTGGAAAAGATGGTTACAAATGTACGCTGATTTTGTGTGAGGGAGATTCAGCTAAAGCAGGTATTGTTTCTGGTTTATCAAAAGATGATAGGAATTGGTATGGTGTTTTCCCTCTTAAGGGTAAGTTATTGAATACAAAAGATATTTCACAATTACGAATTAATAATAATGCTGAAATTTCAAATATAAAAAAAATTCTAGGATTAGAAACAGGAAAAAAGTATACCACTCATGAAATGGTAAAAAAACATTTAAGATATGGTAAAATTAGATTTATGACAGATCAAGATTTGGATGGTTCTCATATTAAAGGATTATGTATAAATTTATTTCATTCCCAATGGAAAGATTTAATAAAGGTTGAACAATTTTTAGGATTTATGAATACCCCTATTTTAAAAGCGAAAAAGGGAAAAAAGGAAATATCATTTTATAATGAAAGTAAATATCACGAATGGAAAGAAAAAAATAACAATGGTAAGGGTTGGAAGATTAAATATTTTAAAGGTTTAGGTACAAGTTCTGCAAAAGAATTTAAAAAATATTTTAAAGACAAGAAAATGGTTACATTTACTTATGAAAATGATAATTGTGATGATTCTATTGATAAAGTATTTAATAAATCAAGAGCAGATGATAGAAAAGATTGGTTGAAAAACTATAAAAAAAATGATGTTTTAAATACGGAACAAAAAGAGATATCTTATAAAGATTTTGTTGATCGTGAAATGATTCATTTTTCAAAATATGACTGTGATAGGTCTATACCAAATATGGTAGATGGTTGGAAAATTAGTACACGAAAGATATTATTTTCATGTTTTAAGAGAAATCTTGTAAATGAAATTAAGGTAGCACAACTTGCAGGATATACTAGCGAACATGCGGGATATCATCATGGTGAAATGAGTTTAATTGAAGGAATTATCAAAATGGCTCAAGAGTTTGTGGGTTCAAATAATGTTGCAGTTTTAGAACCTAGAGGCCAGTTTGGTTCTCGACTAATGGGTGGTAAGGACCATGCAAGTGAAAGATATATTTTCACGCAACTTAATCCAATTAGTAAATTTATTTTTAGAGATGAAGATAAAGAAATTTTAAAATATAATGATGATGATGGTCAAAAGGTTGAACCTGAATTTTATTTGCCTGTAATTCCATATATTTTAGTAAACGGAGGAAAAGGTATTGGAACAGGATTTAGTTATGAAGGTTTAAGTTATAATATGGATGATATTATTAAGTATGTTTTAAACAAAATAACTGGAAAGAAAAATAACATTGAATTAGAACCATATTATGAAAATTTCACAGGAAAAGTCATTAAAAATTATAAAAGTTCTCAAAAATATCTTATTAAAGGTAAGTATGAAATAATTAGTTGTGATACAATTAAGATTACAGAGTTACCTATTGGTTGTTGGACAACAGATTATAATGAATTTTTAGAAAATTTAATGAGTGATAAAACTAAATCAGGAAAGAAAAAGAAACCTTTAATTAAAAAGAAAACAGATTTGTGCACGGATGTTCAAGTAGAATTTATATTAAAATTTTATCCAGGAATATTATCAGATTTAATTTCTAAACAATATGATGAACACATTAATATGTTAGAGAAAACACTTGGTTTAACAACAACAAAATCGATGACAAATATGAATTTATTTACAGAAAATCATAAGCTAAAAAAGTATGAAAATGTATATGATATTATAAATGATTTTATGAGAGTTAGATTAAAAGGATATTCAGATAGAAAAAAGTTTATGGTAAATAAATTAGAATATGAATCCAAGTTATTAACAAATAAGGCGAGATTTATTTTAGAACAATGTGATGATACTATAGATTTGAGAAAAAAGAAAAAACAAGAAGTGATTAATATTTTAAAAGAAAGAAATTATGATATTATGAATAATGATGAAGAATATAAATATCTTAGGAGTATGCGTATTGAACAAGTAGAAGAAGAAAATATGAATAGATTGCTAAAAGAAAGAGATGATAAACTTGCAGAAGTAAATGTTTTGAAACAAACATCATTAACTGATATTTGGAAAAAAGAATTATTAGAATTAAAAAAGCAATTTTCAAAATATAGAGCCAATAGGAAACTTCGGTTACATGGTAGAAATAAAGATTAAAAAAAATAAATAAATAAAAATATAAATAAATTTTTTTATTTAAAAGAAAGGTTTTAATTGTAAACTATTTGAATGGTATGATGATACAGGTAAATCTATAGGAGTTGCTAAATTACTAACATCTCTTTTATATTTTAAATATCCTACAGCTTCATTATAAATTTGTGGTACAGCATAATCTAAAACATGTTTGTTTAATTCACTAATTTGTTCTCTAACATTTGTATTTAGATTTTTAGAAAATTGTAAATATAATGCCCTCATTATAGTTTTTAATACATCATCATCTTGGCGACCTATTTTATAATTACCATTAGATTTATTGAAAACGCCCTCAATCATTTTATTTTGTAAAAAATCAATGTTGTTTGCCGAAAAAAATAATTTAGATACTTGATTTTGTTGAAAATTTCCAACGAGAGCGTTAGAATAGTTTGTAGTTTTTTTTGGTACTACTTGCTCATATAGTAAAAATCTATCTACATTATTTGGCCCTATAATATTTACTCTTCCATTATTCATTGTATATAGTAATAAGTAAGAAAAAATAATGTTAACAAAATATATAAATGGGTTTTAAAAAAAGTGTATTAACAGTAGCATTGGTAATATTCATTATTGTTTTACTAATTTTAGCAGTTGTTATTAAAAATAGTTATAAAAATGCGGTTTTTCCACCAGAGATTTCATTATGTCCTGATTTTTGGAAAGTTTCTAGTGGAGGAAAAAAATGTGTAGCCACTAATCAAAATAGGGGTATATTTAGAGAAGGTGAAGTCAGTCCTGATTTTTCAGATATGAGTATGGGAGCAAGAATTACTAAATGTAATTGGGCTGTAAATAATAAAGTTAAATGGGATGGAATAACAAATAGAAACTTATGTTAAATTGAATATTTTTCTATATTATCAAATATATGTTAATAATATAGAAATTCATGTTAGATAATATACCACATGATGTTATAAACGTCATAAAAGAATTCTTACCAATTAACGTCTTATTTTATACTTCAAAAAAATATTTTGAAAAATATTATATAAATTATAGACTTTTTATTAATAAAAATAATAATAATAATGTTGTTGACAATTATTTATTACATATATCAAATGATTATTATATAAGAGGTAATCATTTTCTTCAATTAAAGTACAATGCTATAAATAATTCTAGGTATTTAAATATGATTATTAGATTTGATCATGATTATATATTTAAAACGGTAATGGACCAAAAATTTAAATTTTGGAAAAAACTAAAAAATTATTATTACAATGGAAGTAAATATCCAAATTATATAACATTTCTTGAATCATTATGTATTAAATATAATTCTAATAACTGTCGAAATATTATAAATGAAAATAATGAAATAGAGTATAAACTTCGTAAAAAAAGGTATAAAAAAATAAAGACAATACATAATAGATGGACAAGTTAAATTTAAATCAATTATTAAATAGAACTGAAGAAGAAAAAATACTTATAGAAAATTTAAAATATTTTGAAAATAATAAAGAAAAACTATTAACAAAAAGGGGATTTTATTTATATGGTGCCCCAGGTTCAGGTAAAACTTTTTTTGTTAAAAAATTATTAAAAAAGTTAAATTATGATATTGTTTTATATGATGCTGGTGATGTAAGAAACAAAAATGTAATAGAAACAATTACAAAACATAATATGAGTGATAGAAACGTACTTAGTTTGTTTAAAAAAAAAGTAAAAAAAATAGCTATAATTATGGATGAAATAGATGGGATGAATAATGGTGATAAGGGTGGTATTAATTCACTTATTAAATTAATAAGACCAAAAAAAACAAATAAACAAAAAAAAGAAAATACTACTATGCTTCCAATAATTTGTATAGGAAATTATCATACAGATAAAAAAATAAAAGAAATGATGAAAGTATGTATTAAAATAGAACTAAAAAAACCTGAAAATAATCAAATAAAAAACATAATAAAATCTTTAATGCCTAATTTAAATGAGAATTTATTTGAAAATATTATAGAATATATCCAAGGTGATTTGAGAAAGCTAGATTCAATTCACAAAATATATAAAACACAAGAAGAGATATTAAAAAATAATTTAGTATTGAAAATATTTGAAAAAAAAAATTATAATGAAAATACTAAAGATATTACAAATTTATTATTGAATAATGATTACAAAATAAATGAGCATAATTTGATTATGAATGAAACTGACCGTACAAGTATAGGATTATTATTTCATGAAAATGTTATAGATTATTTAAATATGGTACCAGAAATAGAAAAAGAAAAAGTAATTAATATTTATTTGGAAATATTAAATAATATTATTTTTTCTGATTATATTGATAGAATTACATTTCAAAAACAAATATGGATTTTCAATGAAATGAGCTCGCTTATAAAAACAATGTATAATAATCATATATTTACTGATATTAGAGGAAATCAAACTATAGATAATAATAAAGAAATACGTTTTACAAAAGTTTTAACAAAATATTCTACTGAATATAATAATATAATATTTATACAAAATCTTTGTAATAAACTATCACTTGATAAAAATGATTTATTTACTTATTTTTTTAGATTTAAAAAAAAAATATAAAATTGATGAGATAACAAATTTATTTCAAAATGAAAATTATGATATATCCAAGTTGGATATAGCAAGATTATATAGATATTTAAATATTTATTATAGTATTGAAGATTGATTTAGTTATTAGACACAAAAGATTCAAATGCTTCTGCTTTTCTTTCACCGTCATAGGTAGCTAAAACTTTATCACCATTTACTAAAAGTAATGTAGGGTATCCCTGTACATTATATTTTTCAGCTAATGCTTGATTAGCAGAAGCTTCCAATTCTTTTGTAGCAACACCTGAACGATTATTTCTTACGAATTTGTTCCATTCACCCTGCATTTTTTCGCAATGAGGGCATCCGTTCATTTTAAAGAAAACAAATGTTTTTTTATCCATAAAACCCTCTAAATATTGTGAATCCAAAATAGCAATATTAAGTTGTTTTAATAGATATTTAACAGCATAAATAAAAACTGCTAGTAATGCTACTTTAACAATTAAATTTTGTTTTTGTAGTTTTTTCATCATTTTTTTTAAACTTTTAGCTAGTTTCATTATAATATATAAAATATATTATAATTATCAAATATTTTAAATAGTAACATAAAACTTAAGTAAATTTTTATCTCTAATAAAAATGCTAGGTTTCAAACCAGTAGGTCTAACATAATTTGGATTAGGATTTACTAATAATTTTCTTTTATCAAATGTATTATATTGATGCGCAAAACAAAGAATACTTTTCATTGGGTCTAATTGAACGAGAGGCACAGTATAATTTTTTAAAAAATGTTTTTCTTCTGCTAATTCAGCATCGTCTTCATAACTTGTTTCTTCTAATAGTTTTCTTCTAAACGCAAAAGTTCCAGCTGTTGCATGCATTGGACCATAAGGACCAAACTGATAAATCTTATCCAAATCATTGAAATAAATATAAACAATACTACTTCCACAAGCCATGGCTCTAGGAGTACCCATTAATCTTTTTACAGCATGTGAAACTCTTTGTGGAGGATAGTAATCATCATCATCCATATAAACAATTATTTCTCCCTTGCTTTTTTCATGCATTAAATTTCTTTTTCTACCTAGTTTTATTTTTTCCTCATATCTAAAATATTTAACACCTGAAATATCTTTAAATAAATCTTCTACTGAATCTTCACCATCATCAATAACTATCCATTCCATTAATTGTTTAGGATAATCCTGTGCTAAATAACATCTAATTAAATTAGGAATGAATGGTCTCCTATTATATGTAGGTGTACATACGCTAACAAATGGTTTACCAACAGGTGATATTTTTTTTTCCTTTTTCTTTTTTTTTCCCATATATATATGTTTATAACTCAATTTTTATTTTTAATAACTTTTTCTTAAAAATAAAATAAAATAACTTATACTTTATCTCTGTCAGGACAATCTTTAGGTTTACTTGATGACTCATTAATATCAATTGGTGCTTCACAATTAGGATAACATTCTTTTCTGCTCTTTGGTTTTTCTGGCAAGTATTTAAAGAATTTAGCTTGTTTTCCCATAAATAATACAAATGCTATTCCTCCTATTATTCCTAAAATCATATCTCTATTTTTATCATTAACAAATGATAATAAATTGTGTGGACCTCTTAAATAAATTTCAAAATTTAGCAACCAAATACCAATTGCTAATGTAGCCCATATATATTTATAATCCCATATAATGTTACCCCAAGTTTTGAATATTACTTGTGGACCACCTTTTTTATTTTCACTTAAACCTGTAATTGTATTCACAAACCAACCAATTGTTAACAATACAACAACAAGAGTAAATGCTACACCCCCAAACATTAAACCAATAACCCATCCAAACAATTTGAAAAATGTCTTTAAACCTTCCAATATTTGATTACTATCTGGATCATGACTTCTCATTTTACCTCCTTTATTTTGTATCATCATGTAAATAACGGATAAGGGAGCAACAATAAATCCCCATACAATTTGAAGCAAAAATATTAATGGCATACCAGCTAAAATAAAAAATGGAATAATAAAAAATACCATAGATAAATCTTTTAACCAACTAAATTTGTTTATTTTATCAATTTCTTGTAAACCACCCCACTCTTTGTGTCTATATAAACCAGATTTTATAGTAGAAAAAGCAAAATAATATAATTGTGTACTAAATTTTAAAGTAATGTAAAGTGGTAACATAAAAATATATTTAGCTGGTATCATTTTTCTTGTTGTATCTTCATTTATTCTTTGTTCTTCAAGTTTTACTTCAGCTGGTAACCACATTTTTTGTAATGATGGAAAAGCGATTTTTCTGAATTTTTCATATCTTGCTTTGTCTGCTAAAGTTTTATTATTGTATACAATGGGGTTTATTACTCCTTCTAAAATATTTTTTTGAAAAAGTAAATTTAATGGGACTGGTTGACAAGAAGTTCCATTTTTATTTGTTGCAATGGGTGTACTTTTAAATTTATATAAAAATCCAGCAAATATAAAAGAAAAAATTGTTAATACAATAGTATTTGCTATAGGAGTAGTTAAGAAAACACTTACAGTTTTAACTTCTTTTACACATTCACCATCATCTCCAACATCTATATACCCAGGTTCACAACCCATGCCTTCTACTACTGTTTTTCTTATTAATAATTTTTTTACTTTTGATATTTCTTCTCCAATTACATCAATAATTTTTTCAGCATATTCCATTTGTATATAAATTATACTACATAATAATATTTTATTTTTAAAGAAATTATATTAAAAGATTCTCATGATTATTAAATATATGAAGATAGATAATAGACCTAATTTTGACTTTAAAAATGTATTAATTAAACCTCAAAGAACTACAATATCATCAAGAAGTCAGGTAGATTTAACTAGAACGTTTTCTTTTCCAAACACTACTACAGAATGGACTGGTGTTCCTATAATGGCGGCAAATATGGATACAACTGGAACATTTAGTGTTTGCAAAGAACTTTCAAAACATAAAATATTGACTTGTTTACATAAATTTTATACATTAGAAGATTATAAATCATTTTTAACTTTAGAAAGTGATGATATTAAAGAATATATGGTAGTTTCTACTGGTATTAGTGAACAAGATTTTATAAAATTAAATAATATTATGACAAATATATCTGGATTAAAATGGATATGTATCGATGTGGCAAATGGATATATGCAAAAAATGATACCATTCTGTAAAAAAGTAAGAGAGAAATTCCCACAAGCAATTATAATAGCAGGTAATGTAGCAACTAGTGAAATGACTCAAGAATATATTATTAATGGTGGTGTTGATGTTGTTAAAGTAGGAATTGGACCTGGTTCAGCATGTTTAACAAGACTAAAGACAGGTGTCGGTGTACCACAATTAAGTGCGATTATTGATTGCGCTGATGCAGCACATGGTTGTGGTGGGTTTATTATTGGAGACGGTGGTATAACCTGTCCTGGAGATATGGCGAAAGCTTTTGGTGGAGGCGCGGATTTTGTGATGTGTGGAGGAATTTTTTCTGGACATGATGAAAACCCTGGTGATATTGTAGAAGAAGTATTGTCAAATAATAAAGTAAAAAAATATAAATATTTTTATGGTATGAGTTCAGAACATGCTATGAAAAAACATTATGGAAAAATGGCAAAATATAGGTCATCAGAAGGCAGATTTATAAAAGTAAGTTACAAAGGACCTTTAGAAAATACTGTTAAAGATTATCTTGGTGGCTTACGTTCAACTTGTGCATATGTAAATGCTCATAAAATAAAACATCTTCCAAAATGTACAACGTTTTTATTAGTATCACAACAATTAAATACAAATTTAGTAGAATAATTTTATAAGAATATATTATATATGCTTGACCATTTATTAACTGTTTTAATTGTTGCAATAGTATTATTTGTTGTATATAATATGTATTTGGATGCAAAAGATTATTTTTACACAAAAAACACAAGTATTATGGATATTTTCCTAGCTAATAAAATAATAATTTAATATATATGGACCTTTTCAAATTATTATTTTATTTACCAATAATTGTTTTTGTTTTATTTATTTTTATATTTATTTTTGCAAATATGTTTTTAGATGTTAGAAATATTATTTACCCAAAAAATGATAAGAACAGAGAGAATTTTATAAGTTTACAGATGCGAACATTTGAGGATAATAAATTTAGACAAATTATATTACCAAATACAGATGATTATGATTTAGAAATAGCTATTCCAACAGACCAAAAATTAAATGCAACTGTTCAAGGAAATTGGGGATTTAATCAAGATGAAAATGGTAAGGGATTTAGTACAGGTGTTTATAGAGATGGATATACTGCTGACGGTTCTATATTTAAGGGTATTAGTGAGAAACGCTACAAATATATGTTAGATCAGGGACCATATGTTATTAGATATGAAAATAGAATAAATAAAGAAAAAAAATATGATGTTAGAATATTTTTAAATAACAAAGAAATTATATATGCTAAAAATGAAGGTATTTCAAGTGGAAATTTAAAATTTATTGGCACAAATGAAACTTTATTAAATAAAAAAACAGATTCTACTAATGAAGGAAGAAGACCAATAGATTATCTAAAATTTATTCCAAAATCAAATAAAAAAAATTAATATATAAAATATATATAAAGTTCTATGAATGTGTATATATTTTTAGCAACAATATTAGTTATATCTATTATGTTTGGTTTAAAAAAAAATAGTATAATGGAAGGATTAGCAAATGATAAATTTTGTCCTGAAAATTGTGTAAAACCAAAAAAGACATCTGGTAATTGTGCTACCGGAAATCCTATAGAAACAAAAGATTCCACTGGAATCACTAAATTTTTTAGAAAATGTAGTTATACATGTTTAGGACCAAATGATAAAGGACACAAAACTTTTGATTTAGGAGTAGATGAAAAATATAATGTAAGAAAACATGGGTGTCGTTCTACAGAACAATGTGGAAAATGTGGTAGTGTAAAAGTAAATAGAAAAGGTAAAGATTTATGGTATGATTTAGTTCAAGTAAACGGTTCATATGTAGAACAAAAAAAGGGTAATATAATTAAACGTTATTTTGTAGAAAAACCAGAAAATAAATTAGATCAAAATAAAATGAAAAAATTAGATGAATTGAAGAAAAAATATGGTGCACAAAATACTTCAGGAAATAATAAAGATGATAAAGAAACAAAAAAAAGTATTTCTTCAAATCAACAAAATATAGCTGATACCACAAGAAGTAATATGTTTACAGATATTACAAATGCTTCAAATGTCGGTAAAAAAGATATGAGTTTAGAAGATTATTATCAAAGAAGAATTTTAAATAATAATACTGAAAATAGACTTGGTGGTAGTAAACAAGCATTAAAATATTTAAAAAAAATGCCACAAGACAATAATGGAAAAGTATCCTTTTATAATTCTGCTTGGAAAGTATTTTCATAATTTTTAATATTTTAAATAATAAAAATTATAAATTTATCTAGCATGCAATAAACCTATTCTACCCGATTGAATCATAATAACATTAAATCTTTCTTCAAAAACAACCATGTCATAAGTGTACACATTTAGCTTTGAGATATTTTTTCTAAAACCAATAGGGTTTCCACTTAAATCACAAATGTATTCAGATATAGATCCTTCGGTATCAATAGGTGGTTCAATAGTATTAAATTCAAATGATATTTTTTTAAATTTATTTACATTCATTCCACCACTAGGTTGATATGAACTTCTTCTTCCATCTGTTTCAAAAGAATAAAAATAAAGTCCATCTTTAGTATTGCCAGTAGTTTTATTATATTTTTCAACATAATTATAAACACCTGATTCAAATAAATTCTCTCTATAAACTCCCTCCATAAGTATACCAAAATCAATAAGAATATCTTTTACATTTTTTGAATACGTCCCCAATGTACCAGTAATATAATGTGTATTTGCATTTAAATAGTTACCAGCTTGAGAAATTATATCACCTGTTAGTAAAAAATTTTTCTGCGGTTGTATATCTTTATAAGCCCAATTCGTATAATTATTCCATTCATTTCTTTGAAAAGCATCACTTCTTCTAAATCTCCACATATAATTTGATACTAAATCTTTACTTTCTATATCTACTATTTTTGAACCAGCTAATCCTAAAAATGTATAAGTATATATTTGTTTCATTAATATATTGTGACTATTTTGAGCCATAACACGTTGTTCTTCTTTATCTAAAAATATATATGTTGAAATAAGATGTATATCACTATTCCAATCATTCTTATTTTGATTATATAAACTAGTTGATGCCTTAAAATCAGCGGGCGGTTGTATAAATCTCCACATTTGATGCTCCATAATATTTGGATTAGGTGCGCTACGATAACTTAACCCATCACTATATTGTACATCATTTACATTGTTTATTGTATAAAGCCTACTGATTGGTTCAAAAGTAATTCTTATTGATATTTCTTGATACTGAATAGCAACCAATGGTATTGATAATTTGGTAGAATCACAAAAAAATGCATCCATAGGTATATATAATTTCCTACCTCTAATACTTGGCTCTACTCCTGTTTCATCAACATATTGTGCATGTGGATATACGTTTACTCGTCCATTACAATTTTCTGGACTATGCATTTCTGGAACATTACCAGTCATTTTATTCCATAATTTTTTTTTTTCACTTGTAAAATCTCTTTCTTTAAGGCATGAAAGATATTCACCAGAATATCTAGATAAAGATACTCCTCCACTGTGTATTTCTATTTCTCTTATCATATAAGATCCAATTTCTTGAATCCATTTAAATTCATATGGTAATAATTGATTTCCATCTATAACTTCTTCATTATATTTTATAGGACTATAAATGTCTGGTAATGTAACACAAATAAATGTTTCATAAAGCATATCAGCATACCTTGGAATTTTAAAATCTAAAACAGTTGGTGAGTTATAATTTAATATTCTGTTTCCTTCAAAATCTATTCTAAATTTTTGCATACCAAAATTTGTAAATTTATTATATGTTGCTTTAAAAAAAGTTTTTTTCGGATTACCATGTAATATAATATTTTCATTACCTTGTGCTGTTAAATTCATTAATCCCCCTGTCATCTTTTAAATCTAATATAATATAATATATTATTTTAAATATATTAAAATGTTAAATATTATAAATAATTATATTTTGATATAATAATATATATATGTCTGCTGTGGCTAATATTAGAAATAAGGCAAAAGATTTTGCAAATAAAGTAATGGGAAGTAATTGTTATATTATTATTGTTTATGTAGTATCTATTATTTTTTTAGTAATATTAACATATTCAATATATTTTAGAAAAGAAATGACAAAAAAAGATAGTAGTTTAAGAAAAATGGAAAGAAATAAAGAAAAAGTAGAAGATGATTTAAAACTTGCATCAGTTACTGCATTAACTAATTCTGATTATAATAGAAAAACACCAAAACATAGTTTAAGTTATGGGTTAATTGATTATTATGTATTTGGTAGTGTAAATAGTTGTTGTCAGGGAGATGTTATTAATGGTTATGTTAGTATAGAAGCATTAAAAAATGTTATTAGTTATGGTGTAAGATTACTTGATTTTGAATTATATTTTAAGGATAATAAAGTTGTTGTTGCAGCTGGTAGAAATAATATTTATATGAAAGATACGTACAATCATTTAGAAATAGGCACAGTTTTAGCAGAAATTAAAAAATTAGCTTTAAGAGGAGGTGCAGGAAATTTAAATCAAAGTGATCCCTTAATATTAAACTTCAGGGTGGTATCAAATAATCCAAATGTGTATCATATTTTGGAGAAAAAAATAATGAAGCATTTATCAGATTATTTAGCAGATAGAAGATTTGGTAAAGAAGGAAAAATTCAAGATAAGGATATTTTTACTACAGATTTCAAAAAATTAAAAAATAAAGTGTTAATTTTTGTTGATGATCCAAATAAAAACTATGAGCAAAATCCTAATTTTTATGAATTAGTGAATGCTACAACACATGGTACAGGAAATCGTTCTGGTAGTTTATCTTTGTTTACTGATTATCAAATTAAGAATGAAAATTCTCCAGAAAAATATAGACAAGATGCACATCATAAATTTATTATAACAAAACCAGATGTTATGGAAGATGTTAATTCTTCATATATTATACATCATGCAAATGGATGTCAGGCTGTAATGATGAATTTCGGAGGTAATTATTTTGATGATAATATGCAAGGATATATTAGAAAGTTTTCTCAAGCAACAAAAGCTTTTGTATTAAAACCAAATCATTTACTTCGACCAAGAACTGTTGCTAAAATGCCTGAAACACAAGATCCCAAACTTAATCCTGCAAGTGCACCTGTTAAATACCAGGTTGGTGCTGTTCAAATGCAAGTTAAAGGAGAAAATAATGCACCTGTTGATATGCCATATGGTGGTCGTGGTGGAAATTAGTAATAAATAAATAATCTAATAATATTAAATTATTTATAGTTTTAATATATATATATATGCCAATATGTACTAAAAGTATGTCATTTGATGAATGTGAATTAGCAATATTACGAAGTGCGGTAGATAAAATAGATCACATAAAAGGCAAAACATTATTAAATAATGATTCTGTAAAAAATATAGTAAATATTGTCGAAAATTTTATCATAGACAATAAATTAATATGTTATGGAGGTACAGCTATTAATAATATTTTACCAAAAAAAGATCAGTTTTATAATAAAGATATAGAAATACCAGATTATGACTTTTTTTCACCAACGCCTTTAGAACATGCAAAAGAATTAGCAGACATATATTATAAACTTGGTTTTAAAGAAGTCGAAGCAAAATCTGGTGTACATCCTGGAACATTTAAGGTTTTTGTAAATTATTTACCAATAGCTGATATAACTTATTTGGTACCTGAATTATTTAATTCAGTAAAAAAAGAAGCTGTTGTTGTAGATAAAATATATTACTCACCGCCTAATTTCTTAAGAATGCTTATGTATCTTGAATTAAGTAGACCAGCTGGGAATGTATCAAGATGGGAAAAAGTTTTAAAAAGATTAACACTATTAAATAGAAATTATCCATTAGTTGGAAAAAATTGTAGTTCAGAAAATATTCAACGTATATTTGAAACAGGGGTAAAACAAATCAATAAAAAGTTGAAAAATAATCCAGAAATAGATAAAATAAAAACTCGTGAAGAAGTTCAAGAATTATTATTTGTACATGTATTGGATACATTAATAGAAAATAATTGTGTTTTCTTCGGTGCTTATGCTAATCAAAATTATTTTAATAAAATTAATCAAAGAAAAAGAAAAAAAAAGATTTTAAATAAAAAAATACCTGATTTTGATGTTTTGGCTGAAGAACCCAAAATAGTTGCTTTATTAATACAACAACGTTTAAAATCATATGGATTTTTAAATGTAACAATAAAAAAAAGAAAAGGAGTGGGTGAAGTTATTGCGCCACATTATGAAGTTAAATTTGATAAGGAAACTTTATTATTTATATATCAACCTGTTGCATGTCATAGTTATAATCAAATAAATATTGAGAATAAAAAAATTCGAATTGCTACTATTGATACTATGCTAAGTTTTTATTTAGCGTTTTTATTTATTAATAGAAGTTATTATGAAAAAAATAGAATTTTGTGTATGTGCGAGTATTTATTTAAAGCTCAACAAAAAAATAGGTTACGTCAAACTGGATTATTAAAAAGATTTAGTATAAATTGTATAGGTAAACAAAAAACTTTGGAAATTATGAGGGCAGAGAAAAGCGAAATGTATCATGCGTTAAAAAATAAAAGAGGTACAAAAGAATATGAATGGTGGTTTTTAAGATATATCCCTGATGAAATTAAAAAGAAAAAAAGAAGAAGAAAGAAAAATAAAACAAAAAGAAAAAAGAAGAAGAAAAAC
>MDTG01161961.1_pt1 | contig 52609 bp, 50 predicted proteins | sample 811421 | NCBI WGS metagenome assembly MDTG01 (sample SAMN05326645, study PRJNA326480) | marine metagenome | isolation source: seawater | place: Pacific Ocean: South East | collected 2011
CAGGGCAAATGGTGCTTCACTATGGGAATTACCCCAAGTTTATACCTGTATCCAGGGCAAATGGTGCTTCACTATGGGAATTACCCCAAGTTTGTACCTGTATCTGGCGGCAAATGGTGCTTCACTATGGGAATCGCCCCAAGTTTGTACCTTTTTCGGGGGTAAATGGCGCTTCTTTATGGGAATTACCCCAAGTTTATACCTGTATCTGGCGGCAAATGGTGCTTCTTTATGGGAATTACCCCAAGTTTATACCTGTATCTGGCGGCAAATGTCGCTTCACTATGGGAATTACCCCAAGTTTGTACCTGCATCTGGCGGAAAGTGGCGCTTCACTATGGGAATTACCCCAAGTTTGTACCTGTATCTGGCGGTAAGTAATGCTTCACTATGGGAATTGCCCCAAGTTTGACCCTTGATTTATGTTTTCAGTAAGCGCCATAAAGCTTGGTAGAGCTGGTCGTTATACGGGATTACTTAAGCTTTGAATTCGAGTCAACAATATTGAATATTATACTTTCAACTTTACTGGTTTTTGTTAAGTCTTTTTTGGCTTTCGTCGTGTAAGAAATTTTTAGTGGTGTATCTTTGTTAATTCGCTTGATAGCTGGATCTAGGAAGCTTCGTTTTAACTCAGCAAAATTTTCTTTCTGTGATACCGGCAACAAATAGCGCTCAGCTAACCATGTTGGTGAGACTACCCATATACCTGTATTACGCCATTGGCATAAATTTTCATATAGCCTTATGGTTCGAGTGTTATTTATTTTTCCGCATTCGTGTAAGTAAAACATTGTAAACTTTTCTGAAAGTCCGATGATATAATTTATTAATTGCGGATTAAAATCAACACGATATGAGCCTCTACCACGCCTCGCTGATTTCGAAATAAGCCATGGGCGCTCTGTTTCTTCAAACTCACCTTCACTAATAAAGAATTTCACCGTGCTTTTGCTGATATATTCAAGCCCAGCTTTTACATCTTTGGAGGCGGTAGATGTACTTACAGAAAACAGCATCTGATAATCACTAACATATATATCAAACGCACTATCTGAATAGTCTACATCTTTAATCTCTTCTCTTTTTAGTTGTGAAAAACACATCCATAAAACACGCTTTGCTGTTAATGGTAGATAATATGCTGCTTCTGATATTTCGTTAGATTGTGTAACTAAATTCTTTTTATTTCCGCTTGTTAGAGTGCTCATATCAACTTTATGGGGTGTAAATTTTTACCCATAATACAGTTTACTGACCACAAATACCATAAAATTAACTTGGGGTATTTCCCATATAAACTTGGTGTATTTCCCATAATTAGTTGGTGTAATACCCACAGTAACTTGACCTAGTTCCCATAATAACTTGACCCAGTTCCCATAGTGCTAAGCTGAAGCCTTTAATGGGCGCAGTCTTCAGGCCGACTATAAAGCTTATAAAGCTCTTAAAACAAGAAAAGGTTATAAATAGGCAGTGAATAAGTAAGAAAAAATAAAACCGTATAAAATGCTATTTCTATTTTTAAACATTAAAACAGAAACTTGGAAGATGTATTTACAATATATTGATTGTGCATAAGTTAGGTAAGGCCCTAGTATTTTAGAACGGTAGCCAGAATTTTCAAATATGTTTTACTACTGAAAAACTGGAGATTAGAACAATGGCACATAACAATTATATAGATTTATTCTTGGATAAAGAGTTTAGAGCAGATCTAGTAGCTAAATACCAAACGAACAAAATTGAGCGTTCGTTTGATATAAGTGAAATTAACAGTCAACTGCGTGAACTATTCGCTTGGATAACCTCTCAAGTAAACAAAGAGAAAATTTCAAACTACCGTAAGCCTAGCTTTGACAGTATCAAAACTAAAGAGCTTGCTAGATGTATTCTTGAAATTGCAAATATGGGGCTATCTATAAACCCTTACGACAAAGAAGCATATTTGTTTATTCACTGGGAAACACATTGCGAACAAGTATTCCCAACTGTAAAAATTGGCATCCAGGGCATGAATCAATTTTTTGGAGCGAGCCCTAAGATAAAATCGACAAACTTCAGTGTTGTTCATGACGGCGACCAATTTGAATGGTTTGGTGAAAATACACCACCGCGTTTCATCCACTCATATGAAACTGATGTGAATGACATTGTTGCTGCTTTTTCAGTTATAACCTTTACAGATGATAGTTACTATTGCTCCTATATTGGTACAAAAGAAATTCGCTCTATTATTTCAGATCAAATTCATAGAGCCGATGAAAATGGCGCTAACGCTTGGGTAAATTTTACTAGCCGATGTGTGCGCAATGTTATTTTACGACGCACATTTAACAGTCTAGCGAATATTCTTGGGCTATTACCGAATAATAGAAGCGTTAATGACGCAGGTGTTGTTGTAAAAGCTGAGACGGTACAAAAAAGCACTCCAAGCGAAACTGATACAGAAAGTGTTTCAGATGAAGATTTTGCAGCTCTATTGGCCAGCCAGCTAAGTCAGTAGCCTAAATAATGAGATGACCTATAGTGGCCATCTCGACTCGTTTTTGAAGGTTTTATATTATGCGTAGAATAATTTTAGCTATAACTGAGCACTATAAAAGCAATAGCACAGCTAAAATCACTCACTTTGTCCAAAGCCAGTATAATCGTGTGATCATTCATGAAAATACTCCAATTACCCTTCATGAAGTCAATGAGTCAGACATATTACTGACATTAAATGAAGCGTTGGAAAAGTTAGATTTGCAAGTAAATGAATTATTAAACTTCGTTTCGATAGTGCCTGCCATTGACCGTATTTCTAAAAAGCTCACAGCTGTTGTGGAATTAAAGTCGGAATACTTTCGTAATTTAGTTAACTCAAGCTCTAATGCTAAAGTGCACGAAGACTTCATACTTTACAACTCTGACATGTATCAACTATGTGGTAACAATGAGCATATAAATTATCGTCAATTCCCAATGAAAGAAGATAGTGAAGTCATCGCTGCATGCATCAACTTCAACATTGGCTCAAATAGAGCCTCTTGTGGGTTATCTCTTAAAGAGCTTCACACTATTAAAGAGCTTTACATCGATATTAAATACGGGGGCATGAATCCATTTAATGACGATGAATGGCTTGATATATACAAGGCCTCTACATACAGGCGCGCTTTAGAAGATGATGCGCTGCAATGCCCAGAAAAAATACTGGGTAAGCCTGTAACTGCAAAATATAAAGTTGCTATTGAAATGCATAATGTTTTTTTTCGTAAACAGGAAAGAGCTGATTCATTAATTAAAAATGACTTTGGTCGTGTTATAGGTAGAAAGACTACTCTGTTTAGCGCTACTCAATTATTACAGCAGAAAAACTTACCTAGATACGGCGGATTCAAAATTGCGCAATCACGTGTCCCTAATAAAGTGAGCGCCACTTGTGATACTGCCAGCTTAGACCCATTTGATTTTGACAACTTTATCAACGTAGGTACCATTGAGAACCAAAATCATATAACAGTTAGTGAAAACACAATATCACTCGAAGAGCATGAAGAAATTAATTCGTATGACGAAATTGTTGTTAACGATTTCCTCTGTTAAGCGAGATTAGGTAGTGGCTATGAATATTAAAACGCGCGTTATATTGAAATGTAACGACACCACCCGCAAGTCAATCCGCATTATTTTGTACGAGGATAATACTGAGACATTTGTCAGGCTAGACATTTGCGGCACAGGCATTAACTTTGAATACGAAGAGTTTGTGGCTGGTGGGTTTAAACGTGAGCATTTGGCATATGAACGGCTCGAAGAAGAAATAACATGCCTTGAACAAATCGGCTTTGAAGTAGCCAAGCGAAATGATACGCCAGTTGAAATATTTGATTTAAACACCCTTAAATCGAAGCCTATACTGCCTCTATCGTACTCAAAGCTTGAAGATAAGCAAATTCAGGGGTTAATCGGGCATCCGTGCTTAGAAGTCTATTCAGGGCTTCAGGTGGCTGTGGTATTTGACGAATTTTATAACGTCACTATTTCCCCAGCCAATAAAATAGGAATTGAAGGTGCTGCGTTGCCCTTGCCAGAATCGTACACAAACATGATTAAGGTAGCGTTTAAGCGACTTGGATTAGGCCTAACAGTAATTGAAGGGTTTTATTCTGCTAAATTCGGGTTTATTGGCGTAGATGCAGCTATTTTCAATGGTCGTAAACTGAACGATAAGCTTTATAGCGAGCGTATTAAGCTGATGAGAAGTGCCTTAGATAAAGTTAAATCAAGTACGTTTAAATCTGCAGAATTTAAAACATCAACTCGTGCTAATTTAGGTTGTGCTGCTTATTCAATTCGGCATAGTTCAGTGTTATTCCTTAAAAAAGAAAAATCAGTGCCATTATCTTTAATGAATGAAGCTCAAAGCAGTATTGATACGCTAATTATAGATGATTTAATGCCAGCTCGTGCCTCATTAAGCCTTGTTGGTGACTATATTGAATGTTTAAACGTAACTACCGGCGAAATAACCAAGCGGCCTAGTGTGTTTTACAATAGGCCACATTTTAATTTTTTTGAGTATGCTAGTGTTGCGTGTACTCGTGAGGGGAACTTGTATAGGGAGCCTGTGGTTTTTTACTAACAGGCCCTATGTCACGTTGTACTATTTGAGATAATAATTGTGCTGAAACCGTAAAATCTTCGATAGTCTTACACAGATTATCGCATCGCACACCACCATATAAATCAAAATGCCTACGTGCTTCCAAATAGGATTTATCTCCTTCATGTGTAACTATTAATTTTATATCGTGGTTGCGCTCATTTTGTGCATTTACCCACTCATAAGGTAAAACTGTGAGCTCGCATAAGCGAATTCGCATTAAAAATTGTTCTAAATAATTGTTATGCTGCCATTGACCTGAAATAGAATTTAAAACGATAAACCCTGCCTTTGGCCTTTCAATAGTAAAATGATAACCAGTTGATTTAGAATAATTAGCAGAGATTTTTACTTTTCTTCCTTTGAATGCATTCTCCAAAAAAGCCATCATTTCTAAGCTTGAAACAGCATCAATAATACTGTCTTGTTTTTCAAAGTATGAAACGCCGTCTTTTATTGCCTCCACGGCTTCAAATATATCATTGCTCATTTAATCTCCTACGGGCTAAACTCTAAGTTAAACACGTTCACTTGAGCTGTATCACCGGTTACTTTTGACCAGGCATGAGAAGCGATATAAGAGCTGGTGGATACATCATCTTCCGAAAAACTCAAAATTTCTATTCTCACACCCATAGACGTTTGGATTAACTCGGCCATGACAGGCTCAGGCGTTAAAATATATGTAAGAACATCTTTTGTTATTTTAAGTTCTAGCTTCGAACACGCTATTACTTTCGCGTAGCACGACAAGCTAAGTAATAACGTTTTATTTGTTATTTCAAATAGCTTTTTATTTTGTCCATTATTTAACTTAATAGCTTCCTCTAACGCCCTTTTGGTATTTGATTCTACCTTTGCAAACACTTTTTTCCAAAAGCCGTTCAGCTTTGTGCTTGCAGCCTCAATTTCGAGACTCAGGGCAATTCCTTGTATGCTCTTTTGGCCGATACGAACTACGCATTCAGATGGATCTGTTATAGGTGACTTCCTTTTGTACCTAACTGTCCTGTTTGCAACTTCTATGAGTTTCGCTAATACGGCTCCGTTAGATTGAGCTAGTGCTACTATTTTATCACAATCGTATACTGGCCCAAAACAGGCTGCCTTTAGTTCAGATATAACTTTGTTATCAGCTTTTACCAAACTTCGACCGGCGCCGAAAAGGCGCCTTACTTCTAGAGTAATTAGAGACTCATTACTTAAATTAAACATTTTTTATTATCACTATTTACTGGCGGCTATCTTCCAGTACCATTTGATCTATCGCTTCCATGAAAGAAAACCCCTTATCTATTAACTCTTGCCTGCGCTGTTTCTCATCAGCATTTGTCGTTAAAGTTAATTGAATTCGTCGGTCTGTATATAAACGACACACTTGAGATTGCCCTTCGTACTTAATAAATATCTCAGAGTAAGCGATGTCCGTCCGTGTAGGATCTGGTTGAACTGTATGTGTAGATTTTATCAGTTTGAAATCTAATTCACTACCAGAGTATGCTTTCTCATTTTGCAGTTTTTCAACTGCCTCCTCTCTTTGCTTCAATAAAAGTAACCAATTTGAGTTATCAAGGATTGCTCGACCTACATCAGAACTGTATCCATCCATTACTGATTGAGTAATTAGGCCACCAGCTGCATTGTACTTTCTGAAGCGTCGCCATGCAGTTTCAAGAAATTGACTAAAAAAGCCTAATCTTGCTTTGGTTTCTTGATCCCCTTTTAGGTACTCCCACGCTTCATCAAGCAAAAATAGGCGGCGTCGCTCTTTACCACCCAGGTACATAGACTGCTGAATTGACATTATTACAGACATCAATGCGATGGTTTGTAAGTGTGGGTCTCCTTTTAGCTCTTCAAGTTCAACCACAACTAAACGTGATGAAAAGTCCACTGGTGGTTTTTCTGGATCAAAAAAAGGTCCATAGTAAAAGCCCTTACAAAATGGCTTTAATTGGTGCCCAATTTCGCGTACTGCTTCATGCTCGCTCGCTAAACACAGCTCATAGTAATCATCAATACACGCTTTATTGCCTTTTTCATTCCATAGTGCAGTTAATAGCGTCAGCATTTGCGAACTTTGAAAATCTGAGATTTTGCCCGATGGCGCAGCCATGGTTTTTAATTGAGCTAAACACTGTATCCCTTGACCTTCTTCACCATCAAATTCATGAATGTATGAAAACGGATTAAGCGTATAAGCCAAATCTTTATTGAATACTAAAAATTGGGCTTCATCCAATTGATTAGCTAAGCCTTCATATGAACGACCAACATCTATAACAAAGACTTGCGTACCATCATTAAAGTCTTTGTTTTGTGCTGGGTTATCAGGATCGTCTTGAAGCTTAACGCCGGAAGAAAGCATATTTGATATTAAGTACCCGGTAAAAAATGACTTACCTGCACCGGATGTAGCAGCTATATAAAAGTTATAGTTAGTCTGTGATTTGAAAAAATCAATGTTGACTAATTGCCCAAGCCTTGAGGTTAATAAAATACGTGGTTCAGAAGCGTTACCTGCCCAACTTCCCATATGCGGAGTTAAAAAAGGCAAAGCTTTTGAAGTACAAATGTTATAGCGACCCGAAAGTTTAACTACTTCTTCACTAAGCCCCATAGGTAATGAGCTTATAAACATAGGAACTGTGAAAAAATTATTGTCTACAAGTGAGCACCCTTTACGCTCGTACAAAGCTATGAGTTCTTCAGCAAAAACATCTGCACGCTGTTCATTTTTGGCAAACACATTCACTTGAAGAGCGTACTTAACAATGGTTGATTTTTCTTGCTCAATTTCACGGTTTATATCGTTAAAATCTTTATTTTGAAAACGTAACCGGTCAACCCATTGAACAAGCTTGCCTTTGGCTTGTGAATTTATGAAGCTACGCTTAGATTTAATATCTTTAATCGCTTTCATAGAGTCTTCATAATACATATTTAGTGTCACCATGAAGTGCTCTGTCAGCGGCATTGCCTTACCTTCAAGCCAATCCCCAAGTAAATCCATCATCTGGCCATAAACCATATGTTCGGGCATTTCAGTTACAGACAATGATTTAATGTATTCACATTCGTTGTCTTTTTCATCGAAAATTTTGATACCGCTTTTTTCTATTTCGACGCGTTTACCAGGGTCTAGTATCTGTTCACGCATCAAACCTGATGATTGTGATTTTTCTTTAAAGTGCGGGCGTGTACGCCATTTATTAGTGTTAAACATGTTAAACATGACGCGCATACGCCGTCTAAAAGCGACTTCATCTAATTCAACCGCCCCCAATATAGACAGTGAGCGAATAATGCGTTTTTTAATATCTTTAGCTGTGGTGAGCTCGCTAGTTGTAGGTTCTAGTTCTTTAATAGGAATTTTTACAGTAAATAAAAACTCGAAGGTTCTGAATATGAAGCCTGATTCATTTATGGGATTAGTTGTACCTCTACGGTAAAAATCATGTACAGCTTGTGAAATAGCAGAAACTTGCTCCTGGTCACTACCTAAGTATCTCCCACCTCGTGAAGAACGAAAACCATATAGCTGATTTTCAATATCTGGCGATGAAATTAGCGACGCTTGAATTAAAGTGCCTTTAGGGAATTTAGTTTTATAGATACCTGTTAAGCTATTTAAAATTTCACGGTTACCGCCGTTCGTTGGCATAGACTTCATTACAAAGCCTAAATAGGGCCCGTCTAACAAAAATAGCTTTTCATCTTCCCAATATTCTAGAAAAGGAAATAAGTCTGAAAAAGACTCATGCTTAAGTAATTTTTCATTACGGCGGTGGAATGCTGACATTTTTACTTCCTCTACGACTACTTAGTACGATTCATTGGATTTACAACTTCCATGGCATCTACTCCATTAGAACGATTACGAGCGCGATTGAATTGCTCTTCACTACGGCGTTTTACTTCTAACGGTACTACCCGAGAAGGTCTGTCGTTGGCAGCTTCGCCATAACTCCACCGTCTTGGTGTAACCTCAACAAATGTATATCCTGGCATATGTAATAAACCGTCTGAATCAGTATACGAGGCAATTAATACACGCATAACTTGAGCAGGCTCAAGCGTTGCTAATGGCTCAGGTGCGAGTGGTTCATTATTGCTTGGCCACTGTTCATATTGATTTTGTTGGTATGAAAAACGGGTTTGCGGTAATGCTTCCGGTGTTTGGTAATTATCGGGAGTTTGCTGGCCGTCTCCACGCGCAGCATAGGTAACGCCATTGTCCGTATTACGCTTACTAGATTTATTTTCAAGTTTAGTTGTTTTGTTTTTATTGCTAATAACTTGCTTTGTTTCACCATCACTTTCGTACAACGAAACGTGATTTGTGTTTTGGCCATTGCGGTATGCGTTTAGCTCTTCTTGGGTTAGGTTCTCAAGACTAACGCGGTTATTAGTTAATTTATAAACATCACGAGGTCCACCACAGACACCGCCTTTTTTTAAATTTGGGCAGGTAAATTCTTCTTTACCTAGTGAATTAACACACCCTTGAAGGCTTAAAGCACTCATTACCAGCGTTAAAGTAGTTAAAAGCTTAAATTTCATTGTAAGTCCTTAAATCTGAATGATTACACATGTTATTTGTTTGAGTGAGGTAGCGTGGGCATTGGCGCGGATCAGGTTCACTGCCAATTGGTGACATACAGCCACCTAATGCACTTACCAAAATTATTACTGTTAATGTTTTAATCATAATGATTCCAACCATTTATCTAACTCAATGGGCGCGCCTTTCGACACAAGGCCATCTTCTCGTACAACATGCGGTAAATTGGTGATTTTAAAAATTTCCTGCATATAAACAGTAAACATTAAATTTTGGTCAGGGCAGCCTTCATTGGTGTCCAAGAATGATTCGCTTGTGTTGTTAGCTAAATCTTCTATTGCAAGCTCTCTATCTGGTGCACAAAGTATGCTCATGCTGCGTTTTACTGCATCCTCTCCACCAATCAGCGGCATCATGACAAATACGAAATGGTATTTTTCTTTGTTAGCGTTAATCTTTGCTACAAATTCTTGGGTATGTTTTGCTGTTGGGTCCCCAAAAATAACTCCTTGGCGCGGTATATCAGGGTTACCCAAAACAAGTGAAGCTAGGTCTTTTTGGAAGTCGAATTTCATTTCAGATAAAGGCATGCGCAATGTTGCGCGTACATCGTCTACAGTTTTTATTGTTTTCCTATGCCACACATCTTTAACTGCACCCTCTATAGCAAAACGACCGTCAGAACTAATGATGTAACTGCCACTCTCAGCTTCGACAAAATATAAACGTGTAATGGGTAACTCTTGAATTGCGTTCACCGCACCATACTTGCCTAAATCACGTTTGGTTTGCTCTGCAAATTCGGTGCGTGACGGAGTAGGTAACTTAATTTCATCTTTATTTACTTGTTCATCTGCAACAACAAACGGGCTTATGAGTGCGGTTACTAGTGGTATTAGTTTTAAATTCACTTAGTTAACCTCTCTTATGTTTTTTACTAATTCATCGACAGGAGCATAACCACGTTGAACTAACTGACCATCAATTGAGAAAATTGCTGGTGTTCCACTTACACCTAAGCTAAGACCTAGTGCAAATTGTTCAGGGATTGTGTTTTCACATGTACTTCTTGGTACATTCGCTCTGTGTGCCGCTGCGTCTAGCGCCGCTTTCTGATTATCAGCACACCACACGTTTTCTAATTTGTAATATGCACCGGTGTATTGAGATTTGTTCTTTGGGTTATAAACACCTTGTCTTGGCCACGCAGCATAATGAACAGTGACACCCGCCGAATTGAAGTCTTTTACTTCGTTATGAAATTTAGTGCAGTACGGACAAGAGGTGTCATAGAAAACGACTATCTCACTGGTTTCGTTTTCAGCTTTGTAAGTGATGAAACTATCTTTTAATTTGGCAATTTTTTTTCCGTTCTCTTTTGCTAAACGCGCTTTAGTTAAATTAGGTAGGCCTTCTTTGGCTTCGTGAATATTACCAGCGACAATATACTTTCCATCTTTAGTCGCATAAAACACGCCCTTTTCAGTAACGACTTGCACCATGTTTGGTAATGGTGCTTCTTCTATTGTCACTATTGGAATTGGAACAAGCTTAGTGAAATTATCGATTGCTGCTTGTAGCCTGACTTCTGCGTTTGATTTTTGAGTTTGCGGTTCGCTTACATTCGCTTCATCTGCTGCAAGTGAAAAAGTAACGCTCAATGCTAGCGCTGTGATGCTTTTCATATTCAACTTCATAATTTGACCTATCAATTTTTATTAAGTCTATTTTTGCATCGTTAAATGGCATTGGCGAAAAATACAGAGGGTGAAAAGTACCCCTGTAATTAATTTTTTTATTAATTGAGCTTGCATTTCAAAATTATTCTGTGAATTTAAAAGCCCGATCACCTTAAATATTGCCTTTATACCTTTAAATTTCCTCCCCCATTTTCTAGGTTATTTAATTGCTCTTCTTATTTCATAACGCATTGTATTTACAAGTTTTTAGTTTTCATTCCCGTTCAGTAGTCAGGTTTTTAAATATAGATAATATAGATACAACTTTTACGGAGAGTAGCCCTTATGTCTTTTATTAAATTATCTTGTGCAGATTTTATTTCTATCTTAAACCCAATCGCTCGCCTTGCTTGCTCTAATAAAAAAGGCTCTGGTGTACTTGGTTTCGCCCGTATTCTTATTACCACCAAGGCAGGAAAGCAAGCTGCTTACGCGAGCGCTTCAAATGGCGGGCAATCAATGGCTCGTAGAATTGAGAGCTTTGAAAGCGATATAGATATGCTTAGTGAAGATAAAGAGGTTCTTCTCTGTGGCGAAAAGTTATTATCAATTGTAAACGCTTATACCTCATTCGATAGCACTGAAATAGTTAAAATCTCATGGGATAGCTTTGGTGACAATGGCGGCCTAATTGCTGCTAAACGTTCAAAAATGAAAATTGATACCGCAGACCCTAGTGCGTACCCAGCCCCACCTAAACTGAGTGCAGACCATTCTGTTCTGACTATCCCATTAACTCAGTTACAAGATGTGGCAATTAAAGGTCGTAGCTCGGTAGCAGTAAATAACAGCGCTAGACCCGCTTTAAATGGTGTTAATTTTAAACTTAACTGCGCAGCTAAAAGCATTAATGTGACTGCCACTGATGGCTACTGTGTTTACGATAATACGCTTGCTGTTACAAACGCTAAAAATGACTTCAACATTGTTGTACCTACAAAGCTTATTGATATGCTTCAAGGTCTAAAAGCGACTAATGATGATGATTTAGTTCGCTTACGTGCTGATTCCAATTCGTTAGAAGTGACTTTTAAATCTACCTTAATACGTTCACAGTTGCTTGATAATAAATTTCCTGATTTATCAGAATTATTTCAAAGTGAACCGCAGTGGTTAATGGATTTAGAACAAAAGGACATTGCTGATGCGCTAGGTCGTTTATCTGCTGCTACCGATAAACGATTGCCAGCCATTGAATTGATGATTGATGATGCCACTCAGGAAACTCACTTGCGCACCGTTCAAGGTGGTAAAATTCTTGGTGAGGACTACCTAAAGTCAAAAGTTACTATAAAACCAGAAAATGCCCTGTCAGTGAATTTAAACTTCTTAATGCAAGCTGTCGCTAATGTGACCAGTAAAATTGCACGAATAGGCCAACACCCGAAGGATAAATATCTCGTTATCCAAGGTGAAAATGAAACAAGCCGCATGATTGTTCTTCCTCTTAGAACCTGATCAATAGCCAGAAAATGAGAATTAGTTAGCATACTTATAACTTATTAAGGTTTGGGAAGATTATTAATGAATACAGTAACTGAAATTAAAGAAGAAATTGTAAATCCATCACAAAGCATATCTGTGAACCCTGCTGAACTTAAAGAGTTTAAAGGGGGTAACACTCGTAGAAAAAATGACGAACACGCTTTTAATGAGCTATGTGAGTCTATTCGCAATGTTGGCATCATTCAAAAGCCAGTGGTTCGTACTAATAGCGAAGGTGAGCTTGAAATTGTTGTTGGTCATAGGCGTGTTGGTGCGGCTGTGTGTGTGGGTCTTGAGCGTATTGATGTTGATCATAAAGACCTTACTGACCGTGAAGCTATGGAAATGCATCTTTGTGAGAATACAGTACGTCAAGATTTGGATTTTGTTAGTCAAATTGAAGCCTCTAAACGCTGGTTAAGCTTTTTCAACGGGGATAGAGAAAGTGCAGCAAAGCGCCTTATGTGGAGTGTAAAAAAGCTAAACGAACGCCTTGAGCTTATTCATTGCTGTGATCAGGTATTAGACGCACTAGACCAAGGAAAAATTAAAGCTGGTCACGCTTTAATTTTATCTATCTTGCCAGAAAAAATTCAAATCGGTACGTTGAAGCGAGTTATTGACGAAAAACTTACTGTTGCAGAGTTAAAACAACGTGCAACTAAAGTACAGCTGCCATTAGGCAGTGCAAAATTCGATAAAACAGATTGTAACTCTTGTAAGCATAATAGTGAGCGCCAAGTTGGTTTATTCGATTTAGGTGATGAACAAAGCTCTACGTGTTCTTTTGCCACATGCTATCGCGACAAAACACAAGCCTATTTAAGTCACCAAAAAGCACAATTAGAAGAAAAGTACGGAAAAGTTTTGTTTGTAAGTGAATCAAGCCCAGCTGATAGGCGTGATGTAGATGTGACTACCGTAGGTGAGCAGCAATTCACTAGCGGTTGTACACAATGCTCTAAACGTATCGTGTTGCTTGATGATCGCCCCGCTCACGAGGGTAATGTAATTGAAAATCAGTGTATTGATATTGATTGTAATGATAAGTGTGTTTCTGCTTTGGTTAAAGCTAAAAAAGAAAATGCAAAAAAAGCACAAAACAAAAAGCCAAAATCTCAAACTGAAAATAAAGCCAATACGGTTAAACCGCACAATACATCGACTGTGCCTGTTGAACAAGCTGAACCAGTTGCTTGCCAACCCTCCAATGTGGTCATTGAATCACATAAAAAAGAACTTGTTGAGTTTGCGCGCAAAGAGCTTAAAAGCAATGAGCTTTTCCGATTAAGCCTTGCTGTTGCTTGTGTTAAAAGCGCTCATTCAGAGCTGCGAGGTTTCAATAAAGTTGCAGAAATTGCCGTTGAATTAGCCTCAACTAAAACTAAAGCCGAAATTATGGAAGAGCTTTCAAAGTCTATCACCGATTTTATTTTAACTAGTAATGGTGCTGATAATGCCAATGCTTTCCAGTTTTATGAGTTGGCTTTTAAAGGTATCGATGGTTTAGCTGATAAAGCTGTCGAAGAATGGCAACCGACTAAAGATAATATTTCAAGCTACACGATTGAAGGGCTTAAACAGCTATGCTCTAGCAGTGGCTTGGATAAGCACGTTGATGAAGTTGCCGAAGGTGGCTTCAAAGCTATTTACTCTGGTAAGAAATCAGATTTTGTTAAATCAATTTTAAGCACGAAATTTAACTGGCATAAGTTCGCGCCACCAGCGTTATTAAATTTAATTAAACGCTAAACACTTTCCATTCCTTCCCAACCCAGCCAAACCGCTACTTTCCAATCAGTAGCGGTTTTTTTCGTTTGTTTTATTATGGAGACACTTAAAACATAGATACTTAATAAACGGGATAACCATGTTAAACACTCTTAAAAAAATCATAGATAGTGCGGAATTAGCGGGTGTAGCTATCAACGTAACTTCGCCTAGCAATTCAGAGTTGGCCATTGTGTTTACACCAAAACTAGCCCCATTAAGCAAAAGCGCTCACAGCTCGATTATAAGTGCATCTAAACCTAATGCAGAAAGTGACTTCAATCTACGTAAAGCGTTATCTACTCCTTGGGTTATGAGTGGCACACCTGAAAGCATTGAAGAGCAATTAAACGCCTTTTATGAAAGTGCGGGAACAGCATTTAAACAAGCAAATGCAACTATGAATAGCTCTAGCTTTATCGAGGCGCTAACTAATGCAACTAAAGCGACTGCTAGCAAAAAAGCTGAGGCAAAACCAACGCAAATAACTAACGTTACCAAGCCTGTAAACGCGCCTGATGCAACGGAACAACAAGCGAATAGCAACACACCTTCGCCAGAAACAAATAAGCCTGAACTGCAAACAGTTCAAGAAACAAATAAGCCTGAACCTCAACCAACTCAAGATCTATTTAATGATTTTGATGAAATAGACTCAATTTAATTTTATAAGGTTTTAAATATTATGAATACATTAAAAAGAATTTTTAAAGTAGGTGCGCGTGAGATTGAAGCTCCACTAGCGAATGGCACTTTGCAGCAAAATGTTGAGCAATTAATGGTTAATTTCCCGATGTTTCGTTTCACGCATGTTCTTGAGAGTGATGGTGTACCACAACAAGATGGTTCAATTCTATACGAAGTGGAGCTACCACCATGCAAAACGAACGGGTAACGCCGCAAGCTCAATCAAATTACGATTATTTGATTGAGCTTAATAAAACCAATAACACTGTGAAAAATAACTTTAGCAAGCCAAGAGTAAACATTAAATTTGAGAAGGAATACAAAACATGCGATTTATCAAAGGTTGTGGTTTTGAAACAAAAATTACTAAAAACTCAAGCGCCAGTGAATGTGCTAAGAATGTTTGCACCGCCATTAATGTAACAAATCCATTAATTAGCCTTACTGGTGAATCGCTAACTTATGAAGATTCAGACTATTTAGAGTCACTTAATCAGGCTTATTACATAGCTCAAGCAAATGGCTTTATTCAAAAATATTCGAACGATATTATTGAAGCTATTAATTTAAAATTAATTCACCCAAACCAACTGCCAAATCTTCGCCCAACAACGTTGGCAGATGCTAAAGAGTCAGTTGATACTATCCGTAGTATTCTTGCTAGTGTTCCCAATAAGCTAATTGAGCTGCTTATGCCACATGTACACAATGCTAAAAAAGACTTGATAGCAGGTGGTATTCCTAGTGAAGTAATTGAAGAATTTGAAGAAAAGTTTAACCCCGAATTTGATTTTTCTTATATAAACAATGAACTTGTTTTAGAAACGCCTACTATCGAAGGTTGTTTAGTGGTCAGTATTGATAGCTTTCGTGGTAACTCTAAAGCTGCAAGCGCCCTTGTTTCAATGCTATGCCAACAAGGTAGCTTGTTTGATGAAGGGTATAACGCATCTTACTACAATCACATGCAAGCTGGTGGTGTTATCACAGATACTAAAACCGTAGGGCGCATTAATAAATTACTATCTAGTAAGTTGGATTTAGATGAATTAGAGCAACAAATTGCGTGGGTTAAGTTAGCATTACCATTGTTGGCTGATATTGAAAAAAATTATGATCATGAAATATCTGAGTCGCTTATGATGAATTTTGACGCACTAGATTCAGAGCGGTTATTGGCATGTGATGAAAACTATGTTGATGAATTTGCTAACAGCCGATTAGAGTCAGACATTAACATGGAAGAATTAGTGGTGCATATACACCGTATGTTAACCACAATGGCGAGTTTTAGTTATTTAGCCTCAAGGTTTAAAGACCCTCAATCGTTTTCAAAGCTTAACAATAAAAAATCAAGCTCGGGTAAAATGTTGGCAGCTATATATGAGGTTGCTAGTAACGCTGTAGACAATACTTATTTAGAAATTGCTAATGAAGATCATATTGGTTTAAGAACGTTTGTTTTACCTGAATTTCTTAATCAAAATAATGAAGATGCCTATACCGCCATTGATGATGTTTATAATCACGCTTATGAAGTGGACGAGCTTACATTAACCTATCAAATGTCGCTGAATGAAAGTCATATAACAGCCGTAAAAAATTTATTAATCAATTCGTATTGTATGAACCTGCTGGGTTTTCTTAGTGAGCGCCATAAACATTTTTGCTTTTAGTATGGGTAATTCCGTTCGGTAGTCTGAATATTCAAATATTTTATTATGAACCTATATTGAAATGTAGGAGTGGATAAAGTGTTTGCACAAAAGAGTTCAGATGATTATATAAAGCATATTGATGACATTGCGGAAATAGGCGGCTTGAAGGGTCATTGCGCTATTGTTGTTAATCAATATCAAGGTTCAGCATATTTAACGTACCATGACATTGATGATCAAAATAAAATCAAAGATGGTAAATTTATCGACATACCCCAAGCTGTTAAAGCGCTGGCCACCTTAAACCCTGATGCTAATGATGATGAAACTAATTGGGTTGATACTGATGTTTTGTATACTAGTGATGCGCTATTAATTTGGTATGCCCCCGCCCAATTAAGAACCCTATGGTTTACCTCTGGTGAAGAAAAATTTTCTATTAGAGTACACACACCAAGTTTTGTCTTTTCTCTTAATCGTAACGCCCGTAGATTAAATGTGTTTGCCTGTAAATCAAAATCACGCCCTACACCTGATACTAAACTCTATAACGCACCATTAATGAACGTGAGCCAAAGTGGCGACCTTTGCCTTGGCTCTGCAAAATTACCCGATAACCTTCAATCTGATAGCAAAAAACTGCGTAAGGCATGTGAAGCTGCGTTATTTGATACAAATTTTAGTCATGTGAATAACTACGAGACTTTCAAGAGTAAAAAGAAAGTGACAACAGCAGGTCATATTGCGTTTTGGAAAAAATTAGAAAAAGAAAATCGCGCGCCAAAAGCGAGTGAACTTGTCTTGTCTACTGTGTCTTTCAAAACATTAACTCAAGGAGCATAACAATGTATAAATCACCTCAATGGCTAACGGATAACGAATTTAAAGGCAGAAAAACAAAGGTTGTTATTATTGGTGCTGGTGGTACTGGCTCTGAGTTAATTAGCCAGCTATTCAAAATTAATTACACACTAATTGAGCTGGGTAGCGCGGGATTAGACGTAACTTTAATTGATGATGACATAGTTAGCCCTACAAACATTGGCCGCCAATCGTTCTACCCGTTTGATATTTCTCAGCCAAAATCAAAAACGCTAATAGATCGTTTTAATACGTTTGGTAACTTAAATTGGGAGTATGTTATTGAGCGAGTAACGCCACAGAACATACGCAATTTTATACCAAATAATTGTGTAGTATTTACATGTGTTGATAACCCTATTGCGCGTGTAACCGTTGGCGAGCATTTAAAGAAACGCATTAAGAGCGAAGTCATTTGGATTGATGGAGGAAATGGACGATCAGACGGACAGGTTGTATGCGGCACATATGAGAACAGACAGGACTTACCTTTTGCGCGTTTACCTTCTGTTTATGACTTGTATGGCCAACAACTAAAAACGCAGGAATACATACCTACTGAAAGTTGCTCTCATGTTGAAGCAATTAGAGCGCAAACTCTAGGTATAAATAATGCAATAGCCATGCAAATGACTCAGTTAATTTGGCAGTTAATCCGTGAAGGTGAAATACACGCGCATGGCGCTATTGTTGACCTTAAATCTTTTACAGTGAATGCCTTGCCAATAGACGCTGAAATCTGGACAATGTTCGGCTTCACAAGTTGGCCTTGTGCTAACTGTGAGTAAGGGAGTAATTCATGAAACAATATCATTTTGATTTTCTTTGCAAAAAACAAGGAAAAGAGATTCGCAAAACAGTGATTGCAAAGGGCAATTGTGTAGGTATGGCCTTAGACGATGCAGCAAAGCAGGCTGTGTCTTGGTTTGGAACATCAGATATATATTTAGAGTCATATTTTATTAGTAACATATTTTAAACCGATAATTATAACTCACTTCCCTCCCCTGAAATTCTGTTCGGTAGCGCTAATTTCATTTTGTGACAAACTTAACTTACATTCAATTTATTTAGGTTTGTCAGTATGAAAATTGATTCTTATAAAGAGCGCTTAGCTCGTATTAAATCTATTCCTGATCTATACAGTGAAGTCAATGACGCGAAACGTACAGCAATGCAAGTGCGACTTTACGCTAAATCAAAACTTCCTTTGGAGCATCGTCACAACCCCGCCCTACTGAAAATGTATCCCGAATTAAATGGCCTTTATACACGCGCTAAAAAAGTTGAACAGCAATTACAAGTCAATTTCCTACGAATTAAAGCCAATTTACGCGATGGCGAAGTAAGTGATCCAATTCCAAAGAGTGCCATTTCACACATTAGACGCAAAGCGCGTAGCTATTTTCATGTTTTAGGCAAACTGCCAAGTGAAGTGACTTATGAGGGTAACATATACCAAAGCGCGTCATATATGGCTTTCGTTAGCGATATTCCAAACATCAGTAAATAATTAAGGAGCAAAAATAATGTTTGCCATGAAAACTCCCCTTGAATTAAAAGTATCTCTTATGCAATTAGCTAGCTTGTTGCTGCATAGGGATTTTTTGAAGTTAGTCCTTAACACCAATCATCGATTTGACCAATTTCCTTTTGTTAGTGAGTTGGTGGAGCGTGAATCAATAAAAGCCCTCTCACAATTGAAGGTGGTGGCCAAAAATGTGAGTGACTATGGTGAGTTCCGTAAAGACGTCGAAATAATGGAAAAAGAATATATTATTAACATTATTACTACGGCATCGGCAGCAATCCGCTCACTTGCCGATTCAATCTGTTCAGATCACGTTCCTAAGCGCTTATCTTCATTTACAGTGAGCAAAGATGAAATCTTTTTAGATAAAGCCGCTGCGTTTTTCGATACCGACTTTGGTTTAGCGTACAGCTCTTCTCTAAGTACGGTAACGAGTGGCCATGCAGCATATGATAATTACAATGTACCGTCCTTGTATTACTTTATGGGCATATACCTAATGCTTAGAAAGACCACCAGCTCTAATACGAATAACGTTATTTCTGAGGGGTTGATTAATCATGTTCTATTACGTGGACGTGATTATGTTTTAAGTGGCCACCCTGCTGATTTGTTCGCACATGATGTAATGAGTATAACAACCGCACCAAAAACAGGCTTAAAGGGTATCTATATACATGACGATGCATTAATCACTAAAGCAGCTATACAAGATGGTGAAACCCCCGAAGGTAACTATTCTACTTACTATGATTTTTCAGAATTAAATCAAACTAGTTTTAAATTGGTCGGATAATAAATTACAGAGGTCTTTTTTACCCTTTGTATTATTTTTACTTGTGCCATTTTATAGATAAATTAATGTCCAGGAATTAAATCTTAAAGCGATAAGACAAATGTATTTACGTTACTTCTTTAAATTTGTACGCATAAGCATGGTGGTGCTTTGTATGACCATTGTTCTAGTGGCTTCAATAATGTTTATTTGCTTGTCATTATTTCCACCAATGGAGATAGCAACTGATTCCACCATAACTGAAAGTCAGTATGTGTTCGCTGTGTTCAAAGAGAGCCTAAAATATAGCTTATTAATGCTTTCAGTTTTTTATATAGCAGATCGTGGTGTACGTAAAGCTGATAAGGCAAAACGTATAACTTTAACTTCAACTAAAGAAACAGCTAATTAAAGTGATTCTAGGTCAGTAGCCTAAGTTACTAAATTTGATTTAATAGTTTTATACTAAATAAACGTTAAGAGACTTTTTATGTTTAATCAATCTATTGTTCTCGGCAATTTATTCCAAGACCCTGTAATGCGTTACACCACTGGTGGTTTACCTATCGTTAATATACGTATCGGCACTAACACTTATTATGTTGTTAATGGGGAAAAGCAACAGAAAACGGAAAGCCATGATGTATTTTTTACAGGTAAAGTTGCTGTTAATATTGAAAAATATCTTAACAAAGGCAGCTTAGTTTTTGTGATAGGTGAGCAGAGCACTTCTATTCAAAATGACGATGTTAAGGGCAAGATTTTCCATAAAAAAATAAAAGGCCATTCAATTAAATTTTTAGACGGCAAAAATAAAGATCATGCCTATGTGGATAACAACACATTGGAACAAGGTAATGAACCTAAAGCTCCTATTTACAACGAGTATCAAAGAAATAATCTAGCAAGTAATAGTGCGCCTCAACCACAATTTGAGCAGGGTGGCTTTGCACCAGAGGCAGATTTTGAGTAAGTTAAGCGATCAGTAAAGAGCATTGAGAAGTGAAATCAAAAGAGTGCTCAGCACTCTTTTTTTCGTTTACCTGCCGGCGACCCGAAAATTGCCCCGTATCGTTTTGGCATAAAATTATTCCCCCCAAATTATAGCGGAAGTAATAATTAATTTAGAAAAGATAAAATAATTATTACCTGAGTGATTAAAACCTTCATTTTACCGATTGAAATTAAAGGGATGTGGTGTAAAATGAAGTCTGCTCATAGGGTTTTGAGCAGTAAAACGTAAGTTTGGTGTCGCATCAGTTTTGAATTGGTTACTCTCCACTGGTGCGTCATTTCCCCCCTCTTCTACTAATCCAAATAAACATCAAGTTAATTACACAGGCATTATTTGCACTCTCTATTTTTTAACTTCAAAGATAAAAAACGCTTTAATACGCTTATACATCATATAAGCGGAGCAGGTAATGCTAAGAAAGTTAATTTATACGAGCCTACTGGCCACTATCTCTTTTAGTGCGCTAAGTATTGAGCAAACAGAAATCATAGACTTACAACAAAAAGCCAGTGTTGGTGACACCGCAGCTCAGCTTTTGCTTGGCCAATTAATGCTAACCAATAAAATTGAAGTTCCCGGCGATAAAGCTGATAAGGGTATTGATCTAATACTACGAGCTGCCCAGGCAGGCAATGCAAAGGCGCAGTTTACAGTTGGTGTATTGTATGAAAAGGGAATGATTGGCTCAGTAGATTTGGAAAAAGCTTACATAGCTTATGAAGATGCGGCAAAAAATGGTTATGTTAAATCATTGGTTAATATGGGTTACATCAAAGAACAGCAAGGAAATTTAATTCAAGCTCGCACTTTATATAGCGAAGCTGGTGATAAGGGTGACGCGCTAGGTTATCTCAACCTGCATATTTTAGAAAAGCGCGAAGGGAATAAAAAGCAAGCCGATAAAGCGCTCATTGCAGCAGCCCAAGCTGGGAATTCCTCAGCACAATACATATACGCTTCAGAATTATTGAAACTCAATAAAGCACAACCGTTGAATGATGCCTCCCCCGCTATTTTATGGTTGAAAGTCGCTGCTAAACAAGGAAATGAAGATGCGATAAGTGATTTGATTTCACTCTATGACAAAGGAATGTTCAACAGTGATGATTTGATTTTTATAGAGTCATTATTAAATAAATTGTCTTCACAGGGCGTTGCTAAGGCTTCCTTTATTCTTGCAAAATATTTTATCAAAGAACACAACTCCTACAGTGATGCATGGCCATTACTTTCCACTGCAATAGCAAATAATGTTAATGGCGCTTTAGCGTATAAAAACTTGCTCCTTGACTCAAAGCCTTCAATGACTATCGATAAAGATATTTATATCGTTTCAGATGAACAAGCAAATAACCAACCTCCTATTCTAATAGAGCAAGGTTCCCATATTAATGTAGTAGATGAACATCAAAATGGCCTCGTTTTTGTAATAGCAGATCAAGAAGGGGTTCATGGCTATATTGAATCGAAGTTATTATATGCAGGTGAAGATAGCGTAGAAGTAATAGATGAGCTTGAAGGTGCTCAAGAAGTTGAAGTGTCCACTGAGCCCCCTAATAACGCCACTAAAACACCTGCTAAGTCTGATTCAGTTTCACAGATTAAAATTAAAAACGCTCAGCAGACTGATATTCATACTGAAAAAACAAATATTCAAAAGGTCGTTGCACTCATTAACCGACCTGTTAACTTTAGAGAAAATGCGCACCCACAAAGTAAGATAATTAGCTCATTGAATGTTGGAGACGAAGTTACATTTATCTCTTCAGATGATTGGGGGTGGGCCCAAGTGATACATAATGGAACTCATGGTTACGTTATGGCACGAGCTATTGATTATGACGAGAAGTAATATGCATAAATTAGAAAGTTTGGTTCAAAGCCTTATTAAGCAAACAGCAGAGCAATCTTTCAAAAAAGCGGCTAACTTAACCTTACACTCCAATGTAATTAGTTGCCCAAATGGAATAGAGATTAAAATAGACAAGCCTGCAATGTGTGGGTGTTGTAAAAAGCCCGTTGAAGTATTCAATGTTCGAGATGTACATTATCCGGTAGATAAAAAAAATACAGTTATGCACCGAGCTACATATTGTCGGCACACCGACTCATATAGCCAGGATATATATATCATTTTCAGTTATTTACTTGGTGCTAAGCTTCATTATTTAAAACGTAATAATGAATTAAGTTTTCCAATAGCCACGTTTTCGTTACCTATTGGTAAAGCGCTCAAGATAAGCCTAATCAAACTAGTCGATACTCTTAAAAGCAAGTTTGTATCCAATCACTGACAACCAAAAAAAATGCGCTTTTCAGCGCATTTTTTATTTATATGTATTAGCTTTATTAGCTCTCAAGTATAGCTCTAAGCTGCTCAGCCTTTCCTTCAGCTAATTCCTTACTTAATGTCAGTTTTACTTCTCCAGAGGCGTTGGTAGCGATTTTCACACCCTTTACGCTGGCTAGAGGCGCATAACTTGGTGGTAGTTCAAACTGCTTACTTGGTTTTTTAATATATTCTGTGATTTCTTTTTCTACTGCTTTGGCAGCCTTAGTGTAAATATCACTATTTAATAGGGTACCGCTATTATGCTGTTCAAGCTCATCTGGGGTCAGGTGTTCAGTAAACGCAGAGCATGCATTGATTATTTCACCAAGCTCATCCTCTTTACCCTTCAACGATGTAAGAAAACGTACTGTGATATAGCTTAAACCTGGAAACAATGAATAAAGCTCTTGAGGTATCGAAAGTATTTTCTTTGCATTAAAAGCTGTCGTTTTAGATATTTTAAGCATGTCAGCAATCTGTTGATGGCTTTTATCTTGAAGGCCTTCTTTCTCTATGTGTAAAGCTACATCTATAGTTGTCGGCTTTCTGTATATGTCAGCGATTGTAGCTATGTGAGCTTGATCTTTTAAATCCATTTCTGGAGTTAAAAGTACATTAAGATAAGCATCTTCAATTTTGCTCACGCAATATGAACGTCGAGAACCTTCGAGAATTGTTAATTCATCTTTAGTGCCTACCGCTCTAACTGGAAACGTATTGCCTTTCTCTGCTTTAATTAACGGATAAAGATCTGAAACGTCCGCAAGCGATAAGTGCTGTTGATTTCTAGGGTTTAACGAAGAGACCTTTACCGATGTGGGTATCTTGCTGCTATGTACTTTAATTAATTTAAATACATAGGTTTTCCCTGTAATCGGACTTTCCCACTCTGTGCCTTCATCTAGGTCTAAATCTATATCAGCTGAAGGTCTTCCAAATGTTTTTCTAGTAGCCATCTATTCACTCTCACGCAATTCATTAATCATTTCAAAAAACGATTCAGCAAAGTCATGTGCTGCATCTTTCGCGCGCTTTAGGCTTTCAGCGCTACCCTCGTAATTTTTTGGCAAACCTGTAATAACAGTATCAAAAGACTCACCTGAACGCTCAAACGCGTCTAATTTTGGCAGGGACTTATTAAGCATGGTGTTGAATACTGCTTTTGTATGCCTACGTGCCTCAATATTATTCCTCTTTTTATCTTGGTATTTAGTCATAAATCCAATGTGAGCTTTTACATTTAACTCCGCGCCAGAATCTATGATTTTTTGCTCTAACATTGGCAGGCGGTTTAAAAATTTTAACGTTGAATGTAGATCAACTTGCGCTGGTGGAACCGGTGTAAGCAATATATCTGCAGCAACCATTGAATTAAGCATGAAGGAGTCAATATGTGGTCCCGCATCAACGATAATAAATGAATATTCATCTTTAATTTTATCGATAATATTCTTCTTCAACACTTGATATATATCGTCTTTCGCTATCTCGGCCTCTACACAAATAGCTTCCCAATTTGCTGCTAGAAATGCATCTTCAATTGACGCTGGCATAATATCTACACCTGGGATGGCTGAAGGATAAATGTAATCAGAAAGGATTTCTTCTTTAGGCAAATCCTGCAACATCGCCTGCGCGCTGGTGGTATCAAGGCTTCCTTTAGTAAGGTTATGGTTCATAAACATCGTAGCTGACGATTGTGGATCTAGGTCAATTACCAGTGTTTTTATATCGTATGGCACTAAGTTAGGTGAAGTTCTTAATGATTGCGCAAGTGTCACACCTGAAACGGTTTTACTCACCCCTCCTTTTAAAGAACACATAAAAACAGTTATGGCATTGGGTTGAAAATCTTTTAACTTTTCATGGCCTCTATATTCATAGATTTTAGTAACATCTTCTATGGTAATACCATAAACACTGTTTGCACCTTGTTTAACACGATTAAATTCATAACCACTTGCTTCCATATTTGCGACAGTATTATCAACTACCGCACGGGTAAGATCCGGGAACACTTTATGTAAGCTCGATTTAGTGTATGTAAGTGAATATGATTCTTCTCCTGCAAGTCGTCTTTGCTCAGTTACGGAGTCTGAAAATTGGGCTAGTTTTGCTTTGGCTTTTCGTGCCATGTGGTGAAAGTTCATTCTCTAAACCTCGTCATTTTAATATATGTAGCATTTTTGTCTTTGTGTTTAATTCCTACATATTATATTCAAACTTACATACATGCAATAACCGCACATAATATTAGTACACGGTTTTTAATAACTCATATTTAGGTCGGTAGCCAGAAAAGTGAATGTTGATAATATCTTTATAACAAATCACTTAGAGCGAGAAACTAATGGGTAGTTTATTTACTAAACGTGTTATTGAAGCACAAAAAGAGCTTGGTTTAACCAAACGTTCAACTGAAGAATTAATGTTTGCCATCAAGGCAAAAGCTAACAACTTTAAGCCAAAGACATTTCACTAGGAGCTACCATGATTGCTTTATTCGTAATTTTAATGGGCTTGTTTTTCTTAATCTGTATAAGCTCATCTATGTTTGTTGATACTGCTTCACAGCAACAGTTAAGTGAATGTGGTGTTTCATTACATTCACCAGATGCTATTGATAACTTCAACAACGATGATCATAGCTTATTAAAAGCTGATTATTTTATTGATCTAAATCGTCCTGAAATACTGTTTAACGAAGAACGGTGTCTTTCTCACGATCTTTAATTAGACGCTGCGCTTCTAAAGGCAGCTCTAATAAATTTATTTAAGTATGTCTGTTAATTCATCCCCCAAATAATTGTTTACAAACAAAGCTGCTCTTATAACAAAGCATCAGCCCTAAGATTTAACTCAATTAATCAGTGTATTTTGATTGGAAATTAGCGAATTTATGGTGTTTTTTTGAGGGGGATGCAGCTATGTGCCTTCAGCGTGTGAATTATTGGTGAAAGTCTTTTACTAGTTTTATCATTGCTTCGTAATAAGGTGGGGAGCCTTTATCAAGCGCTGGGTGCTGTTCCCTTACTCTTTCTTTTATTTCAAAAATTGAGAACGCTGGCACGTTAAGGTTAACAACCAAGCGGTTAAATTGCTGCTCAGCTGAGAGCTGTGGTTTTTGCGGTGCTTCTGTTTGTGCGTTATCACTTTTTTGGTTTTTAATCAGTGATGTTAGTTTCTTCTTTATATCCTTAATATCACCAGGCAGGTTGAATTCGTTTTTTATTCTAGCTTTTAGTGCTTTTAAGGCGTGACTGTCATTTTCTTGGATTGACGCGCTTACCAATGCTCGTAAGTGCTGAGCTTTATTTTCTTTATTTACGTCATAGCCGCTCTTAACATCGTGCTTATGCTGAGAATGGATGAGTTTTTTAATTGTTTTCTCGTTTACACCGAGGGATGAAAAAAGTTCCGGTGTGATGAATATACGCATGCTTTGATAGCGTTTCAGCTTCACGCAGTAGTTTTGCTGGAGCATGACGAGCCCGGCGGCAGCTAAGTCTTTAAGAGCGCTTAATACAGGGTTGTAGTTATCACGGCCGTGTCGGTACTTTTTCGTGGGTTCTGATACATGGAGTTGGTTTATCTGTTTGGCCAAACTCTTAACTGACATTTTAATTTCAAATAGCGACTCTGAGTTTAGCTTGTAGTTGGCACAATAAACTAACGCTTTCATGGTTTCACGAAGTGTCTGCTCGCGCTCTATTCTAAGGCGATTAGTGCGCGCTGGAAGTATTTTTTGACTGTAGCCGAGATTAACAACACCACCAGCATAGCGCATTTTATTCAAATACGGATTACGCTGAAAGTTATGCTTTTCTATATGTGCCATAAGCATCTTCGCAATTGGATTTTTAGATTTCAAATCAAAGTGCGGGAACAAATGCCTATGCACTGAGCGACCTGTTAATACAGAATCACTCATTGCTTGGTATGCACACCAAAGAGAGTTATTTTCATAATTAAAATGCTTATAACTTAAATTTTAGCCAAAAAAGCCCTTGACCTTATTTTTATGTAGTTATAAGCTAACCCTAGTTTTCGTGGGATTGACCAGTTGGCGCTGGTTGCTTACAACATTTACATAAAGATAAAACCTTATTTAGAACCGACTTTATTGTCGGTTTTTTGTTTTCTTTATTGCTTTGCAATGTCTTTTATAATTTTATTTTTATTCTATAAATTAACCTTTTAAATTACTTAGTGTTTCTGAAATTCTATCAGAGCATACTTGCGTTAAATGTATTGATCAAGAAAATTCCCAAAAGTTGTTTAGTTTTTTAATTTGATAAGTTTTTTCAATCGGTAGCCAAGAAATTAGTTTTGCGTATTATATCTCTTAAGGGTTAGGCCGAGTATCCAGCACTACTCTCCGCTGGGTACTTGGCCTTTTATTATTTAAGGCTGCAAGCTTTCTAATTTCTTAATTAACTTATCCGCATCCTTTTCTGCTTGTTTTAGAATTCCTTTTTGAAACGCTTCTATGTCTACCCCACGTTTCTCGGACATTGTAAATATGTCACTTACACTTAAGTTTCTAAACTGTCTATTAGATGGCGCGGTTATAGTCTGCTGGCTGTTTAAGATCAAAACGCCTTCGTCTTCCATCATTTTTATTAATAAACCAAACGCTTCCATCGCTTCATATTGTGAGCTCCCATCTTCGACGAACTTGTTCACCAACTGCTTTGCATCTAAAGCAATGACTTGCTGTTGTTTACTGGTGACCTGCGCTTTTAACTGAGAAATTTCTTTCATTTGTAGATAAGTTTTTATACTCACCAGAGCTAATATCGCAATGCTGGTGGCTAGAACAAATTTAATTAAGACGCTTTTCATCATTGTATGTCCTTAATATCGCCTTGGTTTAACTGAAGTGTCATACCTTTTTGCACTAAAAAATCGACCTCAATGCCCGCGGGAATTTCTATAACTGGCCACATAGCTTCAGCAATAGCTAGGTAATATGATGCAACCCTCTCCATTGCACTACTCGCACCTTCCATAATACCTGCACCGGCGTACTGGTCTAAGTTCTGACTTTGCCAAACTGTAGATGCGCTCAGCTCGGTATTAAGTGAAGGTACTTGCTGTGGTTTTGCCGCGCTCGCAAAGCCTGATAAGAAACCTGCCTTTATCGAGTTGCCTATGGCTTTACCACTGCGCTCAATAACCGTTCCGCGAATACCTGTTAAACCGTCCGAACTAGAAACGGCATAAGCTGTTAACGGTTTTTCAATTGCTTGGCCATCATTCGTAATACAAGAAATTGCTTCAGCTCGTACTTCAACACGTTCACTCGCTAAGTTACCTATGCCAGCGCCAAGTATCATACATTCACGTATATCCAGTGAGAAAAAGTTAGGCATGATTGCTTCACGCTTTACGCGTAAAAGAATTGGGATAGGCGTTTCAGTTGAGCCCACTTTCGTCGGTGCTGCAACACCGTTGATAAGTGTTCCTGATAATATGGACCCCATCGCGAGCGTAAACTCACCTTTATCGCCTTTGGCTGATGGGTTCCTTTCTTCACTAACCTTTGCAGTTGAGCCTTCACGACTATCATCTACATTCTGTGTTTCATTGGTTAAGCGTTGAACTTTAATATCACTTATAGTTACTTCGCCCGAGCGTTGTACTTCTCTTATACTACGTTGGGTAATTGTTCTAATTACGTTGCCTTTAATTTGAGGTGATTGCGTTATTATTTCCGTTTGAGGCCTATATAGCACATTAGGTGTTTGTGGGTTTGCCTGATAGTTAACTGGCTCCCCCTGTACTTTAAATTCCCTTTTATTAAGCTGTGTACTTATGTCTACCGGCTTCTTATTGGTTGAATTTAGTTTTTTAAGCTCAAAAATTTCATTTTGCATTTGTTGAATGCTTAACTTCAACTGCTCCACGCTTTCAGCATCTTTACTATACTTAGCTTCCATTTCACGCTCTTTATCGGCCAAGCGCACTTTCATCTCATCCACTATGCCCTCAGCCTCTTGCTGGTCAATAGTCTCCAGTGAGTCAGATAGGCCTAGTATCGATGTTACGCTTTGATTTTGAACTTGCGTTTCTGTCATCGATTCATCTGCAAACAATGAACTTCCAATAAACCACAGTACAACACATGCTATGCCGCCCAAAATAGCTTTTCGTAACCATGGATTGTCTTCAACGTAGGTTTGTATATTTTCCTTTAGCATTACTTAGCTCCCATAGTTAATCGCGGTCTTGTCTGGCCATACGCTTCAGAACTGGCCTTTTGTATCTTGCGAATAATGTAAATCTCAGTTTCTTCCCCAGGCTGTAGGTATGACTTAGGGTAAAGCGCTACCGAAGTGACACTATCATTTAGACACATTTCTTCACGTACTTGATAAACACGATCGCTATCGTTGTGCACCAATACAACATCAATCAAATCGCGACTTCCACTTAAACGCTGGCCCGCCTCATGGTATATAGCAATACGGCAGGGGTGCTTTAGGTACTTGGGTATGTCGTTTGTGATTGAGTAACCAACAGGTGTCTTTCCTTGAGCTATCGGCTTTAATATTGAAACAATGTTCTTTTGGTAGCTTGATGAGCGCAATATTGGTGAGTTTTGAGCTTCCATTTTCGCTTTATCAATTTTCTTCTGCTTTTCTAACTCATTAAAATAATTTAATGCTTTTAATTTCATTTCTGTAGGCATTTCAATATCAATATCAACCATGGCTGGAGGAGATGACATTGGCACTAAAACAATTGATATTTCCGATTCTAATACGCCATCTTCTGATAGCAATAAGCTAATAGGCTGCGTTGTTCTTAGTGTTGCATATAGGTGGCCATCTTCGACTTCTAATAAAGCTTGATTTGAATCGGCACTTGTTTTCACTGATAAACTTCTAAAGTTGGTTCTTATAGCGTTACTAAATCCTTGCCCTACAGGAATAACAATGTTTCTACCCGGTTTCAGCTTGTACGACTGCTCAGGCTTAAAGCTTTGCTTTACCTTTTGTAAAAAATCCGGCTCAGAGTTTGAGGTTGCTTGCTGGGAAACCCCGGCTTGATTGCTTGCTGCTGTATACGGACTTGTAGCTGTTCGTAAATCATTAGCGCCTTGATACGTTTTTTGGGTATTAGGCTGGCTAACAGGCTGTCCAACTGGCGTAGCATTCATCGGTTTTCTACCAAAGTCTGTCTTTATTGGTATGTCTAGTGCGTTCTCCTGTGAATAAACTGCCGGAGAAAGACTTAATGCTAAGCAGATTGATGCGGTTAACTTGTTTATTAATTTCATTTTAATTCCTTAATCGTCACTTATTGCTTTTTTGATTTCGCTGCTTAACATCGGATTTTCTTCAACTTGATATTCAACATCTCGGTTCTTTGGTAAGCCTTTATAGGAGTTAAAGTGTGTTATGGCCGCACGCTCTGAAAAAGGCTCTATCCTAAACTCATAAGTCCAACGATGAGGTAAGTTGCTTTTATTGCTTGTAGACTTTAATTTGATTGTTCTATCACCCCAAATCCAAACTAGATCTTTTTCAGGGTCATAAATTGCATCTTTAATTACAAAGCTTTGTTCTGCATCGCGCGCTATTAAAATTTGAACTTCTTTTTTCAGTGCGGGTAATATTTGCTGCCGTAAATAGGGTGAGAGCATGCTATCAATCTGGTTTAATACAAAATCAGCATTGTCTTTAGATAAGTTACCGGCTATTGATGCCGCCGCCACAGCCCAGCGTAATTTGTACTCTTTATTGGCTACATTACCTGCTACTACAAGAGGCTTGCTAAAGTTAGGGGGAGTGGCGATTACTTTAGTGTCTTTAAACGCTAAAGCACAAGCAAGCACTGTGCATATGCCCAGTAGACCATATTGAATCACTTTGTTTTGTGTTGTAGAAGCCTTGATTTCACTAATGGACTTTATAACTTTGCTTTCACTTTTTTTCATCTAAATCTATCCTATTGAAAATATTCACGGCTATATGGATCTGGTATGTATCTACTTTGCTTTAAAAATGGCAAAGCGCCATTCCACCAGAGGAAGTGCAAAATAAAACCACGCGAATAACGTTCTTCAGTATATTTGAGTGTGAAAAACCAAAATAAACCAACTGTAAGCAGTTCCATTGGCTTGTTTACTAGGATGCCAAATCCAAAGCACATAATTGGCATAAGTACATAGTGCATTGGCCAGAGTATTAGAGTTAGCGGCTCATTCACCCTTTTCGGCATTCTGTATTCATAAGGATTGTCTGACATTCGCTTTTCCTTTTATTAATTTATATGCGGTATTATTTATCGTCAGAGAGGGATTTCATAAAAATACAGAGGGTGTATTTGCTATCTGTAATAAATTTGTGGCAATAAAAAAGGCTCATAAAGAGCCTTTTTTATTATTAGGAGGGGAAACTACGTCTTTATTAAAGGCCTGGGATACCAGCAGTAAAGATTAAGTCTAGAACTGCACCGGCGTTAACCATTAATACTGCGCCAAGGAATGCACCAGCGGCCATTGTGTAATTTTGCTGAGTGATATTGTAAACAGCGTAAAAGAATGCAAGTAGTGATATTGTTTTACCTGGAATACCCTTTACCCAGCCATCAAACGTCGTATAAATCGTGTTCCACTCTGTACCACTACCTGCAGCAAGCGCTAATGTTGAAAAAATCACACATGCTACTGCTAAAGCGATCATAAAGTATTTTGTTTTTTTAGGTGTCTCAACTTTGTTCATAGTTTCGATGTTTGCTATTGCTATACTCATGGTTATCTCCGATTAATGAGTGTTGTAAATTTCAAAGTGATTATCCACTGTTGTTAGTTAATTTAAAAATTTTAGAGCGTACTAAAATGGCCCCTCTAAACTGTGCGAATTTAAAGAAGCACATTTAATGTGGTTCTATTCTTTTTCAGCAAAATCATTATTGCGCGTAATTTTCGTTTTTATAAATTTTAGAGAGGGTAAAAAACGCATCTCTAAGCTTCTTTTTATAAAATCCCTCCCAATAATCTACTTAAACTAAACCCTTGCGCGTTGACTGATTTCGCGTTTTGGGTGTCTGTTATCTCCATGAGCTCATTTTCAACTTCTATTGTGCTGCTTATACCGTCGATGAAACCTTTAGCGTATGCGTCATTACCAAGCCAGACCATTCCATTAAACAAATTAGGATCGTTTTCTAGCTTGTTTTTCCTTGCTTCTAATACTGCCGAGACAAAGTTATTGTGCATTGGCATCATTAAAGCATCTCTTAGTAACTGCTCATCTTCATCTTTCAGCTGTTTAAATGGATCTATAAGTACCTTTTTATCAACGGAAGTTAAAATTTGTTTTTTAATCCCTAACTTCTCTGCTAACCCGGTAAAATCCCATGAGTCCATGCGTACACCTATTGAGCCGACCATTGAGCTTTTATGTGCATATATTTTGTCCGCAGGTGATATGGCTTGGTAACACGCTGAAGCGCATACTGCTTGTATGCTTACATACAGAGGCTTTCGTTCTGATAAAGGCTTTTCTGTATAGGTTTTTATAAATGAGTATGCTGTTTCGCCTTGTACTGGAGACCCACCACCAGAGTTCACTATCAGCATGATAGCGCTAGCATTTTCATCTGCATCAGCACGTTGAATTTCCTTCGCTAAATTGTAACCAGAGCCGCCACCAGCATCGGTCATTTCCCCTTCAAGCTTAATTTGTGACACATATTTTGGCTTGTTTATTTCTAACGTATCTGTTTTCCAGTTTATTAATATCGCTGTAATAAACCCCCCAAACAGTATGAATGTCTTGAATACTTGCGAAAATGAATACGCTTTAGCTACTGGCCCTAGCTTCGACTCAACAGTGCTCGTTAACTGAGAAATAGCTTGGGTTAAGTTTTCGGGCTCAACCCTCTCTATTGGTGTTTCCTTTTTTTTGAATTTTCTCAATAAATTTTTAATCATCTTAGCTAGTGCCTTTATGGAAGTTACGTATGATCCCTGAAATCAACAGAGATATTGTTATTAAATAAATGAATGGAAAGTATGGTAAGGCGCCACCTACAAAGTTGGGGTCCAACATGAAAAAGGTAAATAAACAAAAAGAAATCCAAATGATTTTTATATATAAGCGAACCAAGTTGGGCTTTGCTCCGCCTAGCTTGTACGCATTTGCTTTATACTTATTAATAGAGCCATAAATTAAGGCGATACAAAGTGGCAGTGATACAAAAAACCAATACTTAAACATGGTGATACGTAAGGCGATTTGATAAGCCAGTATCTGCCCATTAATAGCTAATCGCTCTTGCATGGTGCTCCCAACTACACCATCCCATTCGGTGTCTTTTTCCGGCACTAACTTTGAAAGAAACCATTTATATAAACCGCTTTCATTGACCCATTTGTCTTGAAGAGCCAATGTTTCATTATGTAACACTGTCCAATCATTCTGTGAAATCACGTTTTTAACTTGATATGACTCATCCAGTACGCTTGACTTGTATTCTTCTGAATCAGTGAGCAACAACATAAGCAACATCGCTGCTATTGATATTGATGACACCAGCAGTATTACCTCTAAACGTGTATGTTTACTCGTGACAGCTGTCTTCATAGCGCATCACCCCAAAATACAGCTTCTTTTCTGCCTACCGCCGGCACTCCCCAAATACTTAAATCTGCCCGTGAGAATACTAATAAGCTAAATGCTAAATAGAGCTTCTTATTTGTTTCTCTTGTCGGTGTTTGTAAGGTAATTGAATTACCCGTTGGGTGCTTACTTACCCAACTTCTTAAGCTCTCCGCAGTCCAATCCCAACTCTGTCCTTTCGATTCTATTTTCATGCAGCACAATTGATTTATTTGATTTGAAATATAATCACAAAAAATTATAAATGCTGATGACTGCCCCTGGAGTTCGGCTTCTGCGTAATAGGCGCTTAGCGACGATGTAATTATGTTGTAGTAAGTGGGTAGGCCTCTATTAAATAAATCCACATCTCCCATAAAATCCTTAACCCTGTTGCAGATTTTTACTACTGCCGGGTTGATGGTATCTATTGCGTCTAGCTGCATCTGTATGTTCTTGTATCCAATTGCCTCAACCCTTTGAGCTTTACTTTGAAGCTTTTTCATTTTGATTGTGCTCATGAACTTTAAAATAGATTCAGCGTTAAAGAACTTATATAAAATAAGTAACCCAACTTCATCTTTACGCAGGTACTCTAACTTTACTTCTAATTGGCTCGTTGATATTGAGTCGAAGTTTGCGTTATCACTCCATGACTTTAAACTTCCTTGAGTAAAATCCCACGTGACCGCTGCTCTTTGGGTTTGCCCTTTTGGTCTGCCCGTAATCTTTGCGTAAGTGATTGGATATATGCTTTCAGTAAATGCATGAATTTGGCTTTCTATTGACGAATCAGTGAGCTCACTCACTAACCGATTCATTATCAAACTGAATAGGCGCTCAGTGTAGATCTTTGTATCTAAACCTACATAAACTGCTATGTTCCGGGCGAGCTCAAATATGCTTTCATCTTTATTGCATAACGATAAAAGCTTGCGCCAAATTTTATCGTCTAAGCGTAAACGTATTACATTCTTTATTTGCTGCTTTTCTATATCATTCAGTGATGACCATTCTTTTTCTGCAGTAAGCGCACTAAAATTTTTCTTTAACCAACTTTCTATAACCATTTAGCACGCTCCTCTGGCTTACTGTTTATTACTATCGGTAACCTCATTTTTAATTTCCTTCCATCGGCTAAGCGCGCTATATACTGAAGCTTAGGCAGGTCACCCATAAGCCCCATTGGGAATGATTCATCCATTTCTTTTGCTGAACGTTCGCCATGCATAGAGTTGAAGCTAAATATACTCTCGCTACTTGATGCTCCAGACGCACTTTGATTCTGAACTTTGGTTATTGCTGTCTTTGAAAATTGTGCCGCAACATACTCTTGCGTTTTTGGATCTGTTGTCCTAAACGATATGAAGTTATTACATAAACCTAAAACCCTATTGGCAGTAGGTTCATCTGTTTTTGCTGCTATATCGCTTATCGTTTGTGTGGCAAGGTAAAGCTCAATGGATGATGCGCGTCCTACAGCTAATAGGTTTAATAGACTGTCATTGTTTTCTAGTGCCGCATGAGCTTCATCTAAAAATACGGCAACTCGTGATGCTTTCTTATCATTGTTGTTATATCTACGACCTGATACTGCTGCTATCTCAGCCATTACTAAACGTGCCAAGAAACCTGCCGTTTTATTGTCGGTCATTGAATCTAAACTGATATAAAGGCATCCACCCTTTTCCATTAAGTTATCTAAATCAACAATGCTTCTCTCATCTTCACTTTCTGGGTCATCTATTGGTGAGAACAAATCATCCATAGGCTTTGATGTCAAAGCTGTTAAAACTGGACGCAGCGACGTGATCATTTTTATAAAGTGCTCAGATGGATGTTCTATTAACTGGATTATCCCCAAAATAGCGGCATTTTCGTTTGTTTCACTTAATCGTGCTTTGTAGTATTCGCTCATAACTTGCCATGGCTCGACACCTTTCTTCATGTACTCTGCCATGTTCAAGCGTATCTCATAGTCCTGGCCAAGTGTCCTTTCAAAAAATACACGTAACACCTTTTCACAAAAGGCTATTTTTCCTGATGATAAGGCTTTCTGGATTGAAGTTAATCGAATCGGTGTACCTATGTACTCCATTCCTGCAGCGACAAATGTTATCTGCTCGTAGGCGAAGTCCTCAAACGTTTTGCTGCCACCAGAGGTGCCCATAAGAGGAGCTACACGGTCTGCAATTTCTGAGACTCGTACAAAGTTTTTCAGTAAAGGTATACGGCATGACTCACTTTGTGCTGCAGGGTGTACACTGAAGAACCTATCGCCATAGCCCAAGTGTTCCATTTCCTGCTTGATAGACTCTTTCCAATCAGTGTCGTTTTTTGGATCGATAACGACGATTACTTTGTTGTTATTTTTTGTTTTACCGTCGTGTTTGCTATTACTTTGTTGCTCATTGACATTGAAACGAGCTGAACTTTCTTTAGCGCCCATATGAATAGCGTTAAGGCTAAGCAAGCGTAATAGCGTGGTTTTTCCTGTACCTATGTTTCCTGATATAAGTGTGTGGCCAAAGTAAGTGTCTTCAACTACTTTAATTTCCGTTTCATCACCAACAGCGTGTATAAATGGCTTACCACCTAACTCTTCAGTTTCGTGCTGGTGGGCATTAGTTAAACCCCTTATGAAGAAAGGCAATTTTATGTCGGTTAACTTAGAGTCCATATTCATTACTTGATAAATACGGTTCGCATGCTCTGAGCCCCACTCAAATCCATAGCCCATGAAGTTGTGTCTTGGATCAACAAATTTATCATTGGTTATCCTCGCCTCCAGTGAGTTAATTTCACGCAAGGTTTGACAATCCATGAACTCTTTTTTGTTTAATTTAAGCTTTAACTGCCTTTGAATTAATGGTTTTGCTTTTCTGGCATACAAATAACTTCCACCAGCCAAAACCCCAGCTATTCCGAATGATATTGTTGCTCCAGGTTGAAACGCTCCTAACGTCATAAATGGAGTTGTTATGGCGCCAACGCCATAAGCAATTGCTGTGTTAACTTCATAGATAGGTCGAAATAGAAATTCAACGTATCTTCCATCAGTTCTATTATATTTGCTACTCACTGAACACCTCAGTATTTGATACATCCTGTATGTGGACTTGAATGGAAAATGAACTCATATCATTGATTGTTACGTTATGCTTATAGCGCGCTTTCATTAATTGGATGAGTTTGCTTATTCGCATTCCCTTTATAAAAGAGCGGTGTGAATCGCTAGCTAAAGCAACGTCTTTTAATACAATATCTATCTGTTCTGGACCTCCTGCCACTTTAATTTTATGAGCTAGCAGGATTTCGCCAAGACTTCCTTTAATGCTCGTTGTTGTGAACTCAAACTCTGTGTTGTCGCTAGACGTTAGACTTGATTCATCTTTACCGGCTGTTACTTTTGTCTTGGTAGTCACCCCTTTTGATTTAGAGCTAAGACCTTTTGTATTTTCTACACTGCTTTTTACAGAGCCCATTAATGAGGACTTGCCTAAAGGTGTTAGTTCAAAGCAAACAACCGAGTTCCCTTTTTGACGGCGTACAAGGGTTGCAAGAGAGGAACTACCAAGTTTTTGCCGTATAAAGCCTCTATCTAATAGCGCTTGGCCAGCTTCTATTTGATTAGTGTCGTAAGCTTTAACGTACTTGTTAACGTCTACGTACCATTTATTATTAATTTGCAAAACATAGTCTTGAGAAATACGTTTACCTTTCTCCAAGGCTGGTGGAGTAACCTGTTCGGTTTGTGGCGTAGGAGTAACCTCTTCGCTTTGTGCCGAAGGTGTTGCTTGTTCGCTTTGTGGCGTAGGAGTAACCTCTTCACTTTGTGCCGAAGGTGTTGCTTGTCCGCTTTGTGGCGTAGGAGTAACCTCTTCGCTTTGTGCCGAAAGTGTTGCTTGTTCTACAGTGGTTTCGCTGCTGTTCTCAAATTGTATTGGTGTAACATTAGCCTTCTCCGGTTTTTTAGGCTTTTGCATTTTTTTCTTTTTGGGCGTGTCTTTATTTTTTTCCCCAGCATTTAGTTCACCTTGAGACGGTGCAGTATTTTCCGTTTTTGTGGTACCGGCATTTTTATTAACATGGGTTGCTTCAGTTTTAACTGATACAGAATTTTTAGCGGGGCTTATTTTTACTTTGTCATGCAGTTCGTTAGTATCTTCAATTACCGTCTCTTTTTCTATGTTCAGTTCTGTAGTGTCAAAGCTTAGCTCTGTAAAGCTCCCATCTTCTTTCGTTATGAAATACTTGTTTGTGGTACTTAGGTAAAGTAAACCTTCTAAATTTGGGTGCACTGGGTCAGAATCATATATCCACTCTCGATACACTACTTTGATCAATTCAATCCAACTAATGCTGATTTTTTCGTCAATAATGTCGATTACATCTTTCTCAGTGAACTTGCCTATAGCAAATAGAGCAAACCGATTATCTTTATCGAATGGCTCTACTATTCGAAAATCTTCCATCATTCCTAATAGTGATTTTGTGTCATTTGGTAGAGAGTCGTGCTGATTAGCGCGTGCAGCTTTGAGAATTCCATCAAACGCTGATTGCCAGCGAATGAAAACACAATCTCCAATTACAAATGCATGGCCTTTTTGCGCATTAAAATTCCACTTGCTTTTAAGGCTACGCATCGTATCGACAATAGACATCATTCTTGATTTTTTTAAGTTACCAAAAGCTGATGTTGCCATTGTTTTTACATCTTTAGCTGTGGAAACTGAATCACCAAAACGAATTGCAGTGGCAAGGTATCCATTAATGTGAGCATAACCATTAAGTGCAGACGTTAGATTGCTATATAAGTCATCTGGTGAGTCCATAATAAACTCTAATCCCTCACCTTTTAGTATGTGAGGTAAAAGAGTTGCGCCTGAAGATACGTGCTCTTTGTGTACACGCGAAGCTCTAAAGTGAACAAAGTATCGTTCGACTTTATTGCGCGTAGCCCATTCAATTAGAGTTTCAATTTGTGGTACCCAAGGCTTAATAGGTTTGCTCCAACTAGCGATTGGCACACTCATATTTTGTTCATCATCAAAAATGGTATAAGCACTTACCTGCATATCAGTCAGAATTTTGCCGGTATCATGTAGAAGCGCCCCTACCCATGCTGCATACATATAACGGATACGACGTTGTGCATCTAAGTCCACTTTACCCACAGTGGGAGGCAGCTGGTTGTCTGCCTTACGCAAAGCTATTAAAGCTGCATCTAGTGAGTGTCGGAATAATCCTCCTGGTTGCGAATGGTGGTGGTATTCCGATGCTGGAAGCATGTGCACATATTCTGCTAGCTTGCGAATTACACTCAAATAACGGGCTTCAAAAAGATTAATTCCATCCTCTGTGGTTCTGTGAAACCCAATATCAACGTGTTGTTCAAGCGCTATAATTTGGTCCTTATAGCGCTTTAAAATCGCATCTACACAAAATACGCTAAGACCATTTACTTTTGGTGGGTAAAACTGTGCTTCAGCGTCGTGTACCTGCCTGTTGTAAATATCCAAATAAATTTCTCCAGTTACATTGGTCTGTAATTGGATAGGCTTAGGGTTATCTTTAAGCACCTCTACGTTACTGTGATTAAGAGTTTTAGAAGTGGGTAGACCCAATAGCATTTTCATTGTAGATACAAATGACATTAGGCTACCTTGTTTTCACTGTCTTCATTATTGGCTTTATCAAGTAAAGCTAATTGTTCGTCAGTGAGTATTGTTTTTGCTATATCGTGAGGAATTCCACATAACGAAAGCATATTAAAGTGTGGATCACGTAAAAATTCCAAATAGTATCGTGGGTAAAATTGGCCACCTTTACGTTTACCTGGCGAAGTCACTTTCATTATTCTGCTAGTAACACCAGTAACAATTGCTGCGGCCTGTCTGCATGCTTCTGCATACTCAAGGTCATCCAATGCGCCACACATAAATAGTTTTTCTATTGCGTTTAACTCTTTGTCCACGGCCATGATTAACTGAGTAATTGAAAGTCCTACAGGGTGCGAAACTTCAAATTGCATGGTGTAGTCATCTGGAGTATTAATTGTAAACTCATCCATAACCGGTAAGCTTTTCTCACGCTCTAGTCGGTGTTCATGGAATATATCCAACTGAGCTTGGGCAACGCCTAAATTAATATCTCTATGCCACTCACTTATTCTTGTGTACGCATCGCTAGACGATTTTGCCATACGTAAAATTGCAGCTAAGCGCTCGAATGCATTTAATATCTTGTGCTCATTAAGCTTTAAATATGAATGAGTGTGATCAGTTTCATATCGCACAGTGGTAATGATTGTTTTCATTTTACCGGTATGTTTTGTGGTGGCGATGGCGCCATTGCCATTATTTACAGCTTTAGGTGGTTTATAGTTTTGAGTTTTATTCTGCATTTTGCTCTTCCTTAGTTTCTAGGTTTTTTGAGTTGTTTAGTAGCTTTAAGCTTTGATGAATAATATTTATAAGCGTGATAATCGGTTCTGCTTTAACTAGAAATTCGTCAATTAATTCAACCTCCCAACTTTCAGCATTTTTTACCAATTGGAATCTACTTGTAGTGCCATCTTTATTCCGCTTGAGTTCTTTGGCGTATCGAAGCGTCTGCTTATTACTTTTAGCAACATTGAGCCTTGCCCAACTGTTTTCGTAAATTCTCCACCTAAGCGTTACTCGGTTATGGTTTTTGGTTTTGTATATGCGAATGCTCGGTGCAACCTTGCCAACTTTATCGTTTCGGTCTGGGTTTGCAGCTTGGCTTATTATTTGTCTATTAGTATCTCGCCAAGTACACCAGTATCCATCCACTAACGAATCAAGCTGCAGAGCTAGATCGTCTTTTTTGTCAGTTAAATACTTTCGAACTTCAAATGCGTCAGGGTTCATTCTTTAAAACTCTTGCTTCTATGGTGCTGTTATTTTCTCGCATTTATCTTTAAGAGAAAAAAAATAGAGAGGGTATAAATGCATGCTGTAAATTACAGCCCCTACCGGGGAGGTTTTACTTTATAAGAAGTGCCCTAAAATCTAATTGAGGGCAGTTTCTACAAACTGCCCCTAAAAGGGCGGTTTTCTCAAAAATGCCCTCAATTAATTAGGGTTTAATTTATTCTTTGGTTTGTATTCATTTCATGGTTTGTTTGGCAAGTATAGGTAAGCTGATTAAACTGCCCCCTAGGGGCAGTTTTATTGTAATTGCTATTAATTGCGGGCAGTTTTAAAAATTACATATCATTAAATATAGATTTACGCCCTAAAAAGGGGCGCTAAAAAATTCTCACCCTATTAATTGAGGGCAGTTTTTTTTTGATTGGTAGCTTACTATTTGGTTGGATTTTATTTTGAAATAAATGAAGTTTACTGTGGTGTCTCTAAATTAATGTCGTTGTACCAATGCGGGCAGTTTGTTGAGTAGAGCACTATTAATTGCAGGTAGTTTTTTATTATTGATATGGGAATTGCTTTCATCGCTCACCATCTCATGCATATAGCTGGGTGTGCCAACCCGCCAGCACGAAGTTCACTTTAGTATTGAGATAATCTATATGTTTTTATAGGTAAGGCCGCTTTCATGTCGCTTTTGTGTCGCTTTTGTTCCAATTCGGCGTAGGTGTTCATTTTAGACACTATTATCAACCCCTCAGTGCATAATGTGCCGTTTTCGTGCCGCTTTCATTCCAGCTTGCAATGGGTGAACAATTTAACCAACATCAAAAAATGCGTAGTGGCGCATTGTGCCGCTTTTGTGCCACTTTCGTGCCGTTCCTTTGTATTGGTGTGTATTTTGCCTTCCATTCCCCAGCTAATAAGTAACATAATGATGTGCGAATATGGTTAGAGGTGCTGTTTTTGGGTGCTCTAATATTTAAAGCTTTTAATGGCCGGGTGTATTCTTTACCTGAATAAACCATATAGGAGTGTAAATAATGGCTAAGAAGATTGTGAGAGCAGCTGAAGTTGGGTTCGGAACTGTAAGTTTTACTGTGTCAGGTGATGATAAACCAGTGATCAAAACGTTTAGCTCTTCTGTTGGGCGTATAAATGAGAGCCGAATAGGTCAGGCTGAAATGGGTATTGGTAAGCGTGAATCGGTAGAGGTAGATATTGATGGCGATATTTTTGAAGTTGGCCCTGATGCTTATTTAAGTGCTCAAGACTCTGATGATGTTTTAAGTGACCATTATGTTGGTTCAAAACAATATAAAGCATTACTGAAAGGCTGTCTTTCACTTATGAACGATCGCGTTATTGATTTGCTTGTTGTTGGCCTTCCTGTAAATCATTGGTCAAAGAAGGATGAACTTATAAAACTGACTGAGGGTGTTCATGATTTCAAAGGTGGTAAGCAACGAATAGTAAAAAAGACGATGGTGTTGCCACAACCTGTGGCTGGGTTAGTTTCATATGCCACTAGCCTACCTAAGCATGAATTTGAAAAAAACTTTAAAACAGCAAACGTTGTTTGTGTCGATGCCGGATACTTAACACTAGATGTATGTACATCTCGTGGGTTAACGCCAATAGAAAAAAGAAGCGGTGCAACTGAGAACGGTTTTTCGACTGTGTTAAATGAAATTATACCGACACTATCAAAAGCCTTTTCATTAACTAACAACCTATCACGACGCTTAGTGGATGATGCTTTTTGGAAAACAAATGGAAAGCTAAGGGTTAGAGGTTATGATTACCCATTCCCAATTTGTAAAAAAGAAGATAATGAGCTCGGTATTGAATATGACGTTACAGGTAATATAAATAGTTCAACAAGTACAGCTGCAAATTATGTAAGAAACGTAGTCGGTAGTGGAGATGATATTGATTATTTTGTTTTATTTGGTGGACCTATTAGAACATTTGAACCAGCTATTAGAGCGCAATACCCACATCATAAAATGATTGTATTAGAAAATAATTTAACTACCGTTGTTGAGGGGTTGTTCTTTGCTGGAAAGCAAGTAGTTCGAGGTTAATCTATGAGTAGTATCATTAAAGTAACAGCGAGAATAAAAAGAGAAAGTAAACTTGGTGTTCATTTGGTCAATGATTCTCAGTTATCTGGCTATCCGAATGAGTTAATAAGGTTGGCAATTCAAGGCCTACTCTATGAGCAGCTTCTAACTAAAAATACTATTCTTAACTTAGCATTTAATGACAACAATCAAAATGCTGATGTAGCTAATGCAAATACTCATGTATCCAATACAAACAAAAGTTTTGATATAGAAAACAAAAATGCTGCCGATAGTGCCAATGATCACCAAAGTAGCAGCGAAAATGAGCAAGCTACTGATAATGAAATAGACTTGTTAGGCTATTTAGACAAATATGTTCAAGATAGTAATTTAAATTTAGAAGATTTAAATTATAATAACAGCTAAGTTTATACCTCTAAATGCAAGAGTGGGGGTTTAAACCCCCCTCCCTTACGGAACTTCATGTTTTTTATTATTGATTTTTTGCGTTATCCAGTTTTTTTTAATGCAGTGTAAATAACTGATTTTATAGGTGTTAACTTCAGTGTATTAAAAAGTTGCTCACACTTTTTGACAAAACACATTTCATTTTTTATTGTGATGTTTAAATATTATACCTATAATTGAAATTCATTGATTAATTTTAAACGGATATATGACAATGCTTGGAAATGGTAATTCTCTCGCTGAACAAGTAAACAACTACTTCAGCTGTAATATTGAGCTATTATTAATTATTAAATCGTTAGTTGATATGGATTGCGATATAGAGGGTGTGCTTAGTCTTGATGCAGGTCTAGTAACAGCTCTTAAAAATGCACAGGTTCAAGATATTGCCCGTTTAAAAAAAGCAGACTCACGTATACCGTTATTCAAACTTTCCTGTTCAGGTGAACATTTAACCCGCGCCATCGAGTCAGTGGTACCTAACCGGCCTAAAGCTGGTTCTATAGACCATGTTTTTTCCTCTGGAGACTGAATAAATGGAATTTATTACAAAAAGAAAATTTTATGAAAATGAGATAGCCATTTGTGCATTGGCAGCTCTCGGTACCGAAAAGAAAATACTTAATGCTTTGGCGCACCGAAGAAAAGAAGATATTAAGCATTACTGGAGTGATATGCCTTATGCAAGGCAGTTCCGTCGCGGCCAAGGTGGATGGTTGAAGTCTTTAGAGGGACGCTTGATGGGTGATAGGATACTGTATCTATACAAAAAAATGTATAAAGATTCACAGCTAGACAAACCTATTACAGCTGTTCAGTTACTAAACATTTATTATGCTTATAATGCCCTTTATCCTAAATCGCATATACACCCTACACGAATTTTCTATTTCTTCCCGCTATTGCGTGAACAGGTAGCGGGTATTATTCCTGAGTGTAAATGCTGCTCTAAATCTTACGTGGTTCATTTCGATTACAATGCAGGTTTCGATTTGTGTGCTTCATGTGAAAGCTCGTTATTAATATGTGAAAAACAAAAGTACGCTATTTCACCTGATATCGCTGACTTTGAATATGCAGCTAAGTCTAAAAATGATGACTTTGATTTTGATGATTTACCTCAACAAAAGCAAATGTGAATTTCAATGTAAGAGACTCGTTTAAAAAATTTGATTTTAATGTTTGGAAACCAATACTATAAAACTCAATAGAGTATAAGGTATTGGTTTTTTTATGCGTAAATCTTTTTTATCATTAGTTATGTTGGCTACTGTGCCTGTACAGGCTAGTGCATGGCTAAATTCAATGCCTGCCTACAAGTCTCAAATCAGCATTAACTTTATTAATTTACTTGGTAATGAACAAGCGGAAGTTATTAATAAAGGATTGAAAAGCGCCAGTGAAAATCACTACCTTGCTGGTGTGTTACTACAGGAAAGTAAACCAACCTCTATGGCTTTAATTGTTGCTAACCTAAATCAAGAATTGTCTGGATTTCACTTTAATTTTAATGATGTAAAAGTAAATGCTAAATGTACTCGCTTGAAGGGTGATGTTACCGATGAACTTTTAAAGGTTAAATCTGATTTCGCACCAAGTGCAAAATTATATGCAAATCAAATGGGCGTTTCTCGCCCATGGTATAAATTTAAATTGGAAAGAAATGCTGGTTACTTTGTTAACAAATTAAATGATGACGTCAGGCCAAACTCAATTTCAATATGTGAAATACCTTCTCAATTTTTATGATTATTAAAGAGGTCTAGCCTCTTTTTTTTCTTCAAAAAACCACCTCAAAAAAGAAAAAAACCGTAGAGGTGCCTTATTTATGCTCTCTATTATTTCGTAATATCTAGGTAAAGTAAGAAAATGACTCTATTAAACACAGGGGGTCATTTTGAAATCTACTATATTCACAGCTTTATTACTTGCTATGTGCTTTCACGCATCAGCTGAACCTACTTTCTATGGTGATAAGTTTAGAGGTTGGTATTGGTTTGAAGAGCCACCGGCTGAACCAGAAGAAAAACCACAAGAAGAAAAACCGCCTACTCCAACTCAACAAAAAACTGAAGATGACAAAAAAGAAGATAAAATTCGGTTAGATGTTGCATGGTTACGTTCAAAAATTCCTGAGTACCAAGAAGCGGCCAAAAATAATCCCACACGCGAAAACCTTGCTCGTTATTTGTATACGCAGCGATATATGCTTGATATTAGCTCTCGTTTTGCAACTAAAGCAATGGAGTTTAATCAGTTTGAGTCAGAATTAGATGAAACAAAGAGACGTCCCATGTCTTCGTTTTCTCTCAGCGTATTTAAAGAAGAAACTAAAAAATCTATCAGTCAAGTTATCGACTCTATCAATGAAAAAACACATATATGGTTTTTCTTTTCATCTAACTGCGCTTACTGCAAACAGCAGCTGCCTTTGTTGAAAGAGCTGAACATACGGTTTGGTGTAAACATTCTAGCTATCTCGATGGATGGCTCTGTGTTGCCGGGCATGGATGATATGGAAGTTGTAGTTGATAAGACGAATGTAGCTGAACGTTTTGGCGTTACATTTACTCCCACCATGTTTATGGCATTAAACGATGGCTCTGGCTTTACCAAGATAGGTGAAGGACTAACCACATTACCTCTAATGCAAGATCGTATTCTTTTATCTGCACGATTGAAAAATGTAATTACAGATGAGCAATACCAACTAACTCAAAACGTTCGTGAAATAAACGTATTAACTGACACCGACGGCACCATGCTTGCGGACGCTGAACTAATCGAAAATGACCCTGGTTATTTAGCTGAAATACTTAAATCAAAATTAGCTGATTCAAAACCAGTTGGTGCACAACTATTTAACTCTCTTTCAGGGGAATAATGATGAAATTAAGTAAAATTGGAATTGTTGTTGGCTTTTGCTTATTAACAAGTTCTATTAACGCAAATGCAGGAATGAAAGATTTATTTGATTCGTATCAAAATGATTTAGGCCCATATCATGTGAGCGTAGCTGGAGGAAATAACTGGGGGCTAGGTCAGTTCTCTGCCCGTTGGAATCAGCCAAGCATAGACCTAATATCTGTAGAAATGCCCTCTGCATCAGTCGGTTGCGGCGGCGTTGACATGTATGGCGGATCGTTTGGGATGATTTCAGGGGATGAGCTGGTTCAAGTTGGTCGAGCGGTTGCTCAAGGTGCTGCCGCCTATTTTTTCAAGATAGCTATAAACAATATTTGCTCAACATGCGCTGCAGAAATGGAAAACTTACAAAATAAATTACAACGATTAAATGAATTGGCTCGCAATGCCTGCGCTGATACTCAGAATTTCTTAGCTAATAATGAATATGTTGGCGAAGATAAGTTAATGATGCGAGATTCTCTAATTAGTGCAAAGACGGCTTCAAAAATTGGTACCGTCAGTAGTTGGGCGGGTTCTATTATAGGTGATGATAATACCAATGAGAAAAAAGATGTAAATTCTAGAAAACTCTCACTTGAGGGCAATTCGGTGTATCAGGCGGTTAGCTTACTAGAGCCTTCTTCATCAACGCCATTTTTAGAATCACTTGATTTTAAAGGTGATACACCACACAAAAAAATGGCCTCAATGCTAATGACGTTATTAGGTAGCAAAGTCATAAAGTTTGCTGATGGCACTACTGATGTCGAAGCAGAGCCTGATGTTGATAACACTGGCCCGGCTAATTATTCAGATTTTATTTTTGGTAAAACAACTGTTCCTATCGAAATTAGATCATGTGGTGAAGAAGATACAGCTACCGGCGGTGACTTTCGCTGTTTAAATGTAGAAACTGAAACAATAGATTTCACCCCGTTAGAAATGATAGTAAAAGCTAGGCTTCTTGGGGATGATGCTAACCCAGGTATATTCGCAAAATATTTGACTCAAACACCTCTTACCGTCGATGAGAAGAATTTTGTAAAAGTTTTTTCTTTTCCGTATGTACGCTGGGCAGTATTTGCCAAAGAAAACCATATAAATATTAACGATATTGCTAATTATGCTGTGACATTGCTGATGAGAAAAATAAACGACGAAATTTATTCTTAAGTTAGCAAAGTCTACTCTATGACCGCTTCGGCTAAAGAAAATATGTATGAATCAGGCACATCGTTGAAAAAGGAGTATGAAATTGCATACCAAGAGTTTACTAAAAAGTATGAGATAGTAAGTGAAAGAATACATGTAAGTAATGAAGAAAGTAGTCAAGCCCTCCAAACTGTAGTGCAAATTGCAACCTTAACTAAACTTACTAAGGGGTAATCATGGACTTAAATGTTTACTTACAAGGTGATTTAGAGTTTGCGAATGACACTCTAGTTGCCGTTGCTCGTATGTTTAATTCGGGCTCAACTTATGAACAAATACAAACTGGTGCTGGGATTTTAATATTCTTAACCCTGTTTTTATCATACTTTAAGTATATTTTAGACCCGGAGCGTTCGCCTTACCCTTTTAAAGAGTTTGTATTTGGCGTAATGGGTTTTGTTATGTTTGTTGGCCCTTTATCGCCGCGCTTCACTGTTCATCTACAATCAGTTTCTAGTAACTCACTTACGGTAAGAACTGTATCAAATGTACCATTCTTAGTGGCGGTGCCATCATGGGCAGGAACCAACTTAATTGGTGGTTTACGTGATATAGCAGCAAATAACTTCATAACTCCATCCATGGGTACTAATGCACCCGCTGATCCTCTTGGTGCACTCGTAAGGTTGCACTCTATTCCAATGTCACCTGTAGTTAACTCATTAGATAAACCGGGTAGTTATGATTTTAAGACTTCAATCAAAAATTATATAAATGACTGCTATATACCAGATCAAAAGTTAAGTACGGGTAATGCCAATGGAAATATGGGAGGACTAGACGCAGCTAGGATAGATAAGGTCATTGACAAAATTAAAGTCACTTACCCTGATTACTACACAACAATATATTTAAATGATAGCCCTGATGGTGATTACACATCATGTAACTTGGCCTATAACCAAATATATGACCACCTCAAAAATGGTAAGTTCCCAGATATGGTTGCTAGTTATTATGGCGCGCGTGGTGTTGATCCGTCTTCAATAACTGCTGCATATAACCTTTTAACATCAAACAGTTTGGCCGCACCTAATCCATATGAAGTAATGGCAGGTCGTTTTCTGGCTTTTCATACTTATGAAGCGTTACAAGGGCAAGATTCGCCATGGGTGAATAAAATGGTATTTGAATCGATGCAGAAGCGTTTGTATGAACAGGCTGGTGAGTGTGCCTTGTTCATGAACTATATGATACCAATGATTTCAGTTTTCGAAATGTTCACATTCTTTATTGGGCCTGTAATGATTCTCTTATCTGTAATGGGCGGCGCCGGTTTTGCCATGATTGGTAAATATATGTACCTCATATTGTTTGTTAATCTATGGGGATTTATTAAAGTTTTTGTTGATCTATTTACGTACAAAGCTGCTGAAAAGGCTTTTTCTGTATCAACTGGCTTTGCCAATATGGACCCGTTTGCAATGGGGGCTATTCCTGCTGTAGTAGCCGAAGTTGAGGGGTTTTTAGGTGTAGCGTCTGCATTAACCGCAGCCATTCCAATGCTCGCGATGTTTTTACTTTACGGCGGTGTTCATTCATTGATGGGTGTTATGAGCTCTATTAATCCGACGGGTAAAGGTAGCGTTGACGGTACTAATATGGCTCCAAGATTATCAAGCACTTGGTCAGAGGGTACTCAAAGTATGGGTACTCATAGTAATACATACAATAGTGGTACCGGTGCAAGCGAGTTGAATGTTAAAACCAGTAATTCAGGTCGCTTTGCTGATGTTAGTATTGATTCTGGTATTAACAATTCGTTAGGTACTACGGCTGCAATAGCAGAAAGAGATGTACAAACAAACACCCAAGCCTATGAGCAGACAGCCGCGACGGCAATGTCACACCTAGAGCAAAATTCAGATGTTGTATCAGGTTCAACTAATAAATCATGGGGCGATATGAATACTGCAGAAAAAGCAGTCGCCCTTAAAAGATCACTTGATAATAAGGAAGGTGTAACATCAGAGGCTGCATCACAAGCCGCATTTGCGATCATGGGTCAATTGGGAGCAAGTGGCTCAATGGGAGGCGGATTACCCGGCGTTGGTAAAGGTGGTTTATCGGCTGGGGTTTCTTCAACACTATCTAATATGGATCTATCACGTTTTGGTATTCAAGATAGTACAGGTTTATCTGCTTTGGAAGATGTATCAAAAAACCATAGAAACCAAACAACTTCTAGCGAACAAACCTCTTATGATGTTAGTAAGTCAAATCTTACAAATGATGCGTTCCAAGAGTCTTTAAATAAAGGTCATAAATTACAAGAGCAAATAGCGCAATCTCGTGAACTTATGTCTAATTTAAATGAAATGTACCAATCAAGTAATGGTCTTAAATTTAGCCAAGCCTTAAATAATGAAGCGTTAGCGCCTCTTGTAGACGACAATGCATTAAGCTCATATATAGATGGTTTATCAGATGAGCAGGTTAACTTATTAAGTGGCGATGAGGCTGGTGGCTCAATATCGGAGAAAAAAGATTATCTAAAAGACAAATATCAAACAGAGGGAGCTGAATTAGCTGGGCCAGGACAAACTGGTTACGGATCTATGATGGCTATACTGGATGACACTTTAGCTCAGCAACCTAAATCTATTTCAGAAGTCAACAATCAAGCCGATATGCTTGCAGACTGGGGGCAAGTGCTAACACAAAATGCTGAAGGAAATAACGCAACTAATTCACAGCTTAATGCGTTGCAATTAATGACCGATTCATATCGCCAGCTAGATGAAGCAACCGAAGAAGGAAGTATAGTTTCTAATGCTAAACCAGATTTACTTGGTCTTGACATAGATACATCTAATGCTAGTGCCGCAGAAAAGAAAATTACAACGTCAAATCTTAATCGTGATTTTGTTAACGATGTACCTTCAGAACGTGACTACTCTAAAGAAAAGCATGGCGCTATGACTGAAGAGCAAGCGGATGCTAAGAAACGCGTAGAAGGATTCTCATTATTTAGTGGTGAGCAACAAGAGGTAATTGATCGAATTCAAAGCGGTGAATTAAATGGGGCTATGTGGGCTTTTAATGCGACACTAGGAGATGATAAATTTGCTAAATTTGCTGCAAGTCGCGCCTCGGATTTAGGTTACGATGAAAAGACTGTTTATGATGGTGTGCAACTATTGAATTCAAAAACTCCAGCAGATGTACAAGATATGTTTGGCCGCATAAATAGCGGTAATGACTCTTTTGAAGATATGAAATCAATGGCCCAAATGTCACATGCAGCCGATTACTTAACAAATACACAGTCCGGTAATGATTCATTGATAGTCGGTTTAGGTGCGGGCGAGCTTGATGAATTTAGCGGTAGCACACTGGCATTTCAAGCCGGTGAGCAGTCTTTAAGTGAGACCGAGTTAGGTCAGGATATTGATAACGTTATGGATATGGGCGGTAAAAATGGATTTAGCGTCCCTTCCGCTGTTGATGCCGTTGGTTTAATGGCTGGTCAAGGCGGGACAGTTGGATCACAGTTCCCTTATGAATCTTCACTTGTAGATTTAGCAAATACAAATAAATCGTATAGAGAAGGTATTGAGCAAGCCGATAAAGGTAGCCTATTTGGTGATGGCATAAGCTACAAAAATGAGAGTATGTACGCAAACAGTGAAATAAGTTCTTTTGGTGAGACTGTTAAAGACATCGTTCAGGAAAATAATGGAGGCTACGATGCTGAGCAGGCTGTACACGGTTTATCACAATTATTATCTTCCGATGTTCGAGTAAATGGTAACAATAGCCCCTTTTTGCATGAAATTGTGCAAGAGAAAATGTTGAATGGCGAAGATAACAACCTTTTACGAAGTGTGCACGCAAACTCTGCAGAAATAAGACAAGCTGTTGATGAAATGCCTAGCAATGAAACTACGTTTCCTTATAAAGCACGAATGTATAACATGTTAAATAAAGCTAGTGAGGTATATAAAGAGCAGGGATTAACTTCATTGTCACCATATGCCGGTGACAATAAAATCGAAAAGACAAATAATGTTGATGTGCCAAAGGAAGTAAGAGATAGCAAATCACCGGTAGCTACTTTTAAATCTGGTTCTGATAGATATACGCTACAGTCTCAAGAAGAGAATGGATCATTTATTTACCAAGATGATAAAAAACAGTCATATAGTTATGAGCAAGGTTCACGCTATTTAACTCCCATTAATTCTCCTGAAACCAGCAAAGGCGGCAGCTCTAATAACGCACCTACAGCTTCGCCAGCTAGCACTGATGTTGCGGGCAGCGCTCAAGGTAATAATGCCCCTACAGCTTCGCCAGCTAGCACTGATGTTTCTAGTCAGCCAGTTGGTGAGTCTCAAGGTGATAACGCACCTACAGCTAATGCTGCTACGCCAGCTAGCACTGATGTTGCGGGCAACGCTCAAGGTAATAATGCATCTACAACTTCGGCAGCAAGCGCAAATGTTCCTAGTACAACTCAAGCTACAGAGGAAAGCGCATCGAATGCTTTGTTTAGCAACAGTAATGTTCCTCTTTCAACGGGAATGTCTGCGTTTGCAGTTGGCGTACCTGGACTTGCCAATCTCATAAATTCTCAGGGCAACTCAGAGCCTACAAACACTATTGAGCCAAGTAATACCAAAGGTAATTACATGCCTACAACTAATGCTACTACGTCAGGAAACACTGATGTTACTAGCAACGCTCAAGGTGATACAGCACAGCCAGTTGGTGAGTCTCAAGTGGATAACGCGCCTATAGCTGATGCTACTACTTCACCAGTAAACACAAGTGATTCTAGCAATGCTCAGGGTGATACAGCGCCTACAGCTAATGCCACTACTTCACCAGTAAACACTGATGTTGCGGGCAGCGCTCAAGGTGATACAGCGCAGCAGGTTGGCGAGTCTCAAGTGGATAACGCGCCTACAGCTAATGCCACTACTTCACCAGTAAACACTGATGTTGCGGGCAGCGCTCAAAGTGATTCAGTACAGCCAGTTGTTGAATCTCAAGGTGTTAACACGCCTACGGCTAATGCCACTACTTCACCAGTAAACACTGATGTTGCGGGCAACGCTCAAGGTGATACAGCGCCTACAGCTAATGCTGCTACGCCAGCTAGCGGTAATGCTTCTAGCAATTCACAGGGTAATAATGCCTCTACGACTTCGGCAGCAAGCGCTAATGTTTCTACTAAGCCAGTTGGTGAATCTCAAGGTGTTAACACGCCTACAACCAATGCCACTACTTCACCAGTAAACACTGATGTTGCGGGCAACGCTCAAGGTGATACAGCGCCTATAGCTGATGCTACTACGCCAGCTAGCGGTAATGCTTCTAGCAATGCTCAGGGTAATAATGCCTCTACGACTTCGGCAGCAAGCGCTAATGTTTCTA
>MDTG01085037.1_pt1 | contig 52600 bp, 47 predicted proteins | sample 811421 | NCBI WGS metagenome assembly MDTG01 (sample SAMN05326645, study PRJNA326480) | marine metagenome | isolation source: seawater | place: Pacific Ocean: South East | collected 2011
CCAATTATAATTTTCCAATGTAACGGTAAATTTTTCATTTCATTAATTTACAAACAATTATTTAGAAAAATACTTAAGAAAAATAAGGTTTCACTTTTAAATCCTATGACATTTATAATTATAATCCTTCTTATGTCTCTCATTTATTTTTTGTTTCCCTTTATGATTTTTAAGTATCATTTTAGAGCTACTTACCCCTAAAATATTCTTTAAAATTGCATTTGAACTTTCTAAATCAGACTTAAGTGGAATTCTAATATCATGCAAAAATCTAAGTGCTTCTTTATCTATGTCAGAAAAATCCTCATTAATATCTTCCCTAAATAACGGATGCATTATGCTCTTCTCATCAGTTGTGTGTTTAAGGCCTAAAACGTGTCCTAATTCATGCCTTATAGTCCATTTAATGGCTTTAATCCATGTCATTTCTGGTTTGTTAAGAAAAACTGTTCCTTCATTTATGTAACCCTCTACATTTGCACTCCAACTTGCATATCCCCAGAAATCTTCCAAATTAATTCCATTATTTTCATACTCAGGATAAATATTCAAAAATTCCTCAGCAGTTGAGTTTACCATATGTACACTATAATTATCTGTAACTTTTTCACAACTAAATTGATTGTCATTGGATAAAATAGTATTAAGTTCCTCAATAAAAAGTTCTAATTCTTTGTTAATTTCTGTGGATGCACCCTGTATTGATATATTCATTGTTTTCCATTTTAAGGTATGCATTGGTCCATTTTCTCCATTTCCAATAACAATTTCGTTAAACCGTTTTATAACACTCATTTTATTTAGAAACTTTGGAAATATTGTAACATCAGAATCAATATTTATAGTAATTGGATTTTCTCTTGATCCGTTTGACCATTCTGTGAAATAAAAACCTTCATCAGGAATTGCTTCTACAATAACTCTACTACCAGTCTCAAATAAACCATTATTTGGATTATCATAACTAACTGTGCCTCCCTCAGAAGCCAGTATACTCAGTTGATAGGTAACCAAGGTTATATCACTCTCCTCCTCGACATTTTCCTTAGAACACGATATAATAATTAAAAAAACAAATGTTAAATACAGTTTTTTCATTTTAAACTTTTTTTGTTGGTACGTTTTATCAAAAAATAATCTGCGATTACTAGTGCTGCCATTGACTCAACAATTGGAACTGCTCTTGGTAGAACACATGGATCATGTCTGCCTTTCGCTTCTAAAACAACCTCTTCTCCATGTTTGTTTATTGTTTTTTGCTTTTTCATTACCGTTGCAACTGGTTTGAAAGCAACGTTAAAATAAATATCCATTCCATTAGATATTCCTCCTTGTACTCCACCAGAATAGTTTGTTGCTGTTGTTCCATCTTTTTGAAAAATATCATTATGCTCGCTACCCTTAAATTTAGAAGATTCGAATCCGCTACCATACTCAAAACCTTTTACAGCATTTATTGAAAGCATTGCCTTTCCTAATTGAGCGTGTAATTTATCAAAAACTGGTTCCCCAAGACCAATGGGTACATTTTTAACTACACATGTAATAATTCCTCCAATTGTATCCCCATCCTTTCTTATTAATTTAATAAGTTTTTCCATTTTTTTAGCCGTTTCTAAATCAGGGCATCTAACCATACTATTTTCTGTTTTACCAAGGTCCAGCTTAGAATAAGGTTTCTCAACTCTAATATCCCCAACTCTTGAAACATATGCTTGGATATCTATCCCGTTTAAAAATTGTTTTGCTATTGAACCGCCAACTACCCGAACTGCAGTTTCTCTAGCTGAGCTTCTACCACCCCCCCGGTAGTCTCTAAACCCATATTTTTCGTCGTAAACAAAGTCAGCATGGGAAGGTCTGTATGAGTCTTTTAAATGGCTGTAATCGTTAGATTTTTGATCTTTATTTTTAATTATAAAACCAATCGGCGTTCCAGTAGATTTTCCATTAAAAACACCGGAAAATATTTCAACTATATCGTTTTCTTTTCTTTGAGAAACTATTTTAGACTGTCCAGGTTTTCGTCTATCCAGGTCCTGTTGAATTATTTTTTGATCAATTTTTACCCCTGCAGGACATCCCTCAACTATTCCTCCTATTGCTAAACCATGTGACTCACCAAAGGTTGTAAGAGTAAAGAGGTTACCAAATTTATTTCCAGCCACACTATAAATTTATGCAAATATAAGGTTTATTGATAGCTTATAAATATCTGATGAATAACTTCTAATTTTAATTAAATAAGTTTCACTAATTTTGATAAAAAATTTCATTTGAGAATAATAATTACTCTGTTAATATTCGTATTACTTAGTTGCAACGATAATACAAATTCCTTTAAATTAAATGGCAAAACAGATTTAGATGATGGATTAATTATTTACAGAATTGTACCCAACTCTGTGAACCAGCCTGTAAAAATGGATTCTACATTAGTTCGAAGTGGTAAATTTAATTTTACCCTAAAAGTTAATGAGATTGATGTAAATTTTTTGTCGATAAAGGGTAAAGATGTAAATATTCCGTTTATACTAGAAAAGGGTAAAATTGATGTAAGTATATATAAAGATAGCTTAGACGCATCTCAAGTTGTAGGAAGTAAGTCAAATGAAGATTTGAATCTTTATCGCAATAAAACAAAATCAATTGTTAGAAATTTAAACGAGATTGTAAATGAAATTCAAATTGCTAACTCACTAGGTGATAATTTATTAGTTGAAGACCTCCAAAACAAATATAGACTAAAGCAGACTGAATTATTAAATTTTGAGCTTGAATTAGCGAAAAACACTGAGGGTTCATATTTATCAGTTCTTATGCTTGAAAAGCTTATTAATGAAAAAAAAATTGACTTTAATTCTGCTAAAGAAATAACAACGTCTTATAAGCAAGAAATTTTAAATAGTCGAGTTGGTAAAATTTTGGTTGAAAAAATTAACGCACCAATAGAACCAACATCTTTAGGTGAGATTGCACCTGATTTTGAGGGACCCTCTCCTTCTGGCGAAGTACTTAGTTTGTCAGATATAAAAGGTAAGGTTACTATTATTGAATTTTGGGCCTCTTGGTGTAGACCGTGCAGAGTAGAAAACCCAAATTTAGTGAAACTCTATAAAGAAATGCACCCTAAGGGATTGGAAATAGTTGGTGTTTCTTTAGATAGAAATAGATCTAGTTGGTTAAGAGCAATTGATGACGACGGACTGGTGTGGAGCCATGTTTCTAATCTTAAATTTTGGCAAGATCCAATAGCAAAGTTATACAACATAACAGCAATCCCAGCCTCTTTTATTATTGACAAAGAAGGTCGCATAATTGAAAAGAATCTTCGTGGGGCACAGCTAGCCGCAAAAATAAGTGAAATATTAAGCAATTAATTTTTTTTGATACTTAAAAAGCCGATAATAGTTATTGCGATCATAACCACTAAAAGATAGAATGAATCTTGTATCACATTAGGTTTGAAAAGACTAGTAATAACTAAACCCGATAAAGCTCCTCCAACATGTGCTTCATGGCCAATTCCATCGTTCAACTTTTTAACTCCATAGAGACTGTAAAGCAAATACCCTATTGCAAATAAATAAGCAGGCATTGGTATTGGAAAAAATAAAAACGCCAACTTCATACCAGGATAAAGTAAAATAGAGCTATAAACCACACCAATTACAGCACCACTGGCTCCAACAGCAGAATAATATGAATTGTTTTTGTTAAAATATACAGAAATCCACCCACTAAAAACTAGACAGGAGAAATAAAGTAAAACAAAATTAATTTCTCCTAAACGAATAATTACCGTATCGCCAAATATGAATAAAGTAAAGCAGTTGAACAAAAGATGCTGCACATCCCCGTGTAAAAAACCAGATGACAACAAACGATAATATTCACCTGAATTTACTTTCCCTACGTTTAATTTAAATTTTTCAAAATTTGAATAGTTTTTAAGTGCGTTTAAGCTAATCAAAACTATTGATAATATTAGTGTAAAAAGGAGACTTGAAATACCTAACATGCCCGAAGAATACCTCAAATATAACTATATTTGAAAAAAATTTAATGACTTGCAATTATTTGTATTTTTAATTACATATCCCCTACTTCTTTTTTTATCTTATTTACCTCATTCTTTATTATATCTTTTATCAGATTTTCTATCCGTTTTTCTTTATAGAATTGTAAAATTTAGATTGAAAATTGTCAGAAAAAATTTAACCTTAAGTTTTCCAAAAAAATCGCCCGGGGAAATAAAAAAATTAGAAAGAAAATTTTATCAACATTTTTCGGATTTAATGGTTGAGATGATTAAAAACTTTTCGATATCCAAAAAAGAAATGCTCAAAAGGTATTCATTTGAAAATATTGAATTAATAAATATTGAAGAGGAAAAAGGAAGAAGTACGATATTGATTCTTGGCCATTTTTCAAATTGGGAAGGTATGCTCACAATAGGTAGTCATTTGATTGGTAGTTCTTATGGTATTTATACACCTCTAACTAATAAATATTTTGAAAATAAAATGACAAAATCTAGAGAGAAATATGGGTCATTTTTACTATCCAGGTATAAAACATTTGATTTTATTGAATCAATGGTAAAATCAAAGAATTTTGGCTTACTTGGTTTCATTGGTGATCAATCACCTAAAAAAGAGTCAATGTCGTACATCAGAACTTTCATGGGAGTTAAGGTTCCTGTTTTTACAGGAGCTGAAAGAATTGCAAAAAAATACAATTTTCCAATATTTTATTGTCAGATTAATAGAATTAAACGAGGATTTTATAAAGCAGAAATATCAGCATTAGCTAAAAAACCATCTCAGTTCAAGGAGAACGAGATAACAGATTTATTTTTCGATAGGCTGGAAAAACAAATAAGGCAAAATCCATCCGAATATCTTTGGACTCATAACAGGTTCAAACATATGGTTAAATAAATTTATTTAAAGCTTATCAACGAGTTTTATAATCTTATCAGCTATTTGATTTGCTTTAATCATAGTGTCAGCTTCTGAGTAAACTCTAATTATCTCTTCTGTGTTTGATTTTCTAAGATGTACCCAAGAGGTATCTTTAAAATTTATCTTTAACCCGTCTATATCAATGATTTCACAATCTGAAAATTCTGTCTTTAATTTTTTAAATATTTGTTCAAAAGAAAAATTTCTAATGTCCATTTTCTTTTTTGCCATACAATATGATGGATATTGGCTTCTAAGATTAGAAACAGAACATTTTTTTTCAACAAGGTGAGATAAAAAAAGTGTGATACCTATTAAGGCATCTCTCCCATAATGTATGTATGGATAAATTATTCCTCCATTACCTTCACCACCAATCACAGCATTTTTTCTCTTCATGATTTCAATCACATTTACTTCCCCCACAGGAGAATAAAAATAATTACATCCTTTTGTTTCGGTCAACTCTTTTAAAGCTTTACTCGATGAAAGATTGGATACCGTCGCGCCAGAATAATTATCAAGGACATAATCAGCACAGGCAACTAGGGTGTATTCTTCACCAAAATATTTTCCTCTTTCGTCTATAAAAGCTAGTCTGTCTACATCAGGATCAACTGCAATTCCAAAATCAGCTTTATTTTTTACCACCGATTTTGATAATTCAACAAGATTTCTTTCTAGGGGCTCTGGATCGTGAGCAAAACTACCATTTGGTTCACAATTCAATTTTACAACTTCTACATTTAATTTTTGTAATAAAAGAGGAACTGCAATTCCTCCAGTGGAGTTTATTCCATCTACTACAACCTTAAGTTTTGAACTTTTAATTTTATTTGTTTTTATTAATTTATCGGATAAAATTAATTCTATATGTTGCTGTATTGAAAGCGAATTCTTGATTACTTTTCCGACAGGTTCAATATCTTCATATTTAAATGATTTTCTTTCTATGATGGAATTAATATTATCAAAATCATTCTTAGATATAAATTCTCCTTTTGAATTAAATAATTTGAGAGCATTCCATTCAATTCCATTATGACTTGCGCTAATCATTATTCCACCATCTAGTTTCTTTTGCTCAATAAAAACCTCAACGCTAGGTGTGGTTGAGTAACCTAAATCAATAATTTTTATGCCCATATTCAAAGAAACTTCACAAATAATTTTACAGATTTTTTTTCCAGAAGCTCTTCCGTCTCTTCCAACTGCTATTGAAATTGATTTATTCTCATTTATATTTTTAAGATGCTGAATAAAAGATGATGTGAAGTCTTTTATTACATCAGAATTCAAACTAGAATCATTGTCTCCTTTTAAGGTTCCTCTTATTCCAGAAATAGATTTGATTAAAGGCATAGCAATTATTTCAAATATACGTTTGATTTTAAAAAAATAAACAAGCAAATAATTCTAAATAATAATTAGTTACAAATTATGTATATTGCAAGATTTAGATTCTTATAAAAATTATAGAAAAATTTTACCAATGAATGTAATTAATTTCAAATTTATTTTATTTAATTTCTTTTTACTATTTTTTGTTAGTTGTGAAAATTTAGAAAAAGCATCCATTCAAGGAGCGGTTGTTTCCGCTAGAGAAGAAGCTTCAAAAATTGGTGTTGAAATTTTAAAAAAAGGTGGAAATGCATTTGATGCTATGGTGGCAACAAGTTTTGCTTTAGCTGTTGTTTTTCCAAATGCTGGTAACATCACAGGCGGTGGATTTATGGTTTATCGGACTTATAAAGGAGAGATTGGTAGTCTTGACTACAGAGAAATGGCACCTTTGAGTTCGAGTGAAGATATGTATTTGGACAAAAATGGAGAAGCGGATGATGATTTAAGTAGAATTGGAGGATTAGCAGTTGGTGTTCCTGGTTCCGTAGCTGGAATTTTAGAAATACATAAAAAAATGGGAAGTATGCCCCTGAATGATTTGATTGAACCATCAATTCAACTAGCAAAAAAAGGATTCTTGGTCACTGAAAAGCAAGCAATAAGTCTTAATAGCAAAAGGGATGAATTTATAAAAGTCAATGGTAGTAAAACTTTATACGCCAAAATTTTTCAAAAAGGTGATACAATCAAAAATCCTAACCTTGCAAAAACCTTAAGCGAAATTTCTATAAATGGAAACAAAGGTTTTTATGAGGGTTGGGTTGCGGAATCTATGGTTAAAAAAGTAAATAAAACTGGTGGCAAAATTTCAATGGAAGACTTTCAGTCATATTCTCCGAAATGGAGAAAACCAATCGTGTTTAATTATAAAGATTTAAAAATCATATCAATGGGACCGCCTTCAAGTGGTGGAATTTGCCTTGCTCAGATGATGAAAATGGTTGAACCCTACAACCTTAATAATTTTAAATATAAATCACATGAGGCTATTCATTTAATGATAGAAGCCGAAAGGCGATCTTACGCAGATAGAAGTTATTTTTTGGGTGACCAAGATTTTGTTTCTGTGCCAAAATATCATTTAATATCCCAGGACTATCTAAATGAAAGAATGCTTAATTTCGATCCGCTTTTAGCATCTAAATCGTCGGACATTTCGCACGGTGACATTGTTGTAGTTGAAAGTGATGAGACAACACATTTTTCAATATTAGATTCATTTGGAAATGCAGTCTCAGTAACTACTACACTAAACGGATCTTATGGATCTAAGGTTTTTGTTGACGAGATTGGTGTTTTTATGAATAATGAAATGGATGATTTTAGCAGTAAACCAGGTTCACCAAATATGTTTGGTTTAATTGGTGGGAAAGCAAATTCTATTAAGCCTAAGAAAAGAATGCTTAGTTCTATGACACCAACAGTAGTGGAGAAAAACGGGGAACTCTTTTTAATACTTGGAACACCTGGTGGATCAACAATTATAACTTCTGTTTTTCAAACTATCATTAATGCCTATGAGTACAAAATGGGAATACAAGAGTCAATAAATTCTCCAAGGTTTCATCATCAATGGGTACCTGATTCTGTCAAATTTGAGCCAAACTTTAAAAATTTAAGTGAGTTAAAGAAATTAAAATCATTAGGTCATAAATTTAATCTAAAAAATTCAAAATTTATTGGACGGGTTGATGCTATAATGGTCGACAAAAAGGGCAATATTTCTGTTGGAGCAGACAAAAGAGGTGACGATAATGCCCAAACATATTAGTTTATTTGAAACCATACTAAATGTTAACTGAAAACTTTATACACATCAAAGGGGCTAGAGTTCATAATTTAAAAAATATTACTCTTAAAATCCCAAGAAATAAACTTACAGTTATAACTGGTCTTTCAGGAAGTGGAAAATCTTCTTTGGCATTCGATACCATTCATGCAGAAGGGCAAAGGAGGTACATGGAGACTTTCTCTGCGTATGTTAGACAGTTTATGGGAAATTTTGAGAGACCTGATGTTGACAAAATTGACGGGCTTTCTCCTGTTATTGCAATTGAACAAAAAACAACTTCAAAAAACCCTCGTTCAACGGTAGGCACTATAACGGAAATATATGATTTTTTAAGATTAATGTTTTCTAGAATTGGAACTGCTCATAGTTACAATACCAAAAAGATAATGGTTAGTTATACACATGATAAAATATTAAATCTTATCAAAGAAAATTTTCAACAAAATGATATAATAATTCTAGCACCAATAATTAAAAGTAGAAAGGGCCACTACAGGGACCTTTTCCAAAACTTAATTCATCAAGGTTTTTTAAAGGTTAGAGTTGATGGTATAATAATAAATTTAACAAGTGGGATGAAACTTGATAGGTATAAGACACATGATATAGATTTACTTATCGATCGCTTTAAGTTAGACGGTTCTGTAAATAAAGCCAAAAGACTAGATGAATCAATGAAAACTGCCATGTATTACGGAGAAGAAACTGTAATAATATTGTGTGAAAAGGAAAAGAAAATGAAATACTATAGTAAAAAATTAATGTGTCCCGAAAGTGGTATTTCCTATCCAAGTCCTGAACCAAATACTTTTTCTTTTAATTCTCCTAAAGGGATGTGCAATGAATGTAAAGGACTTGGATTTAAACTTCAAATTCATAAGGAGAAGGTGATACCTGACATTACAAATTCTATAGCGAATGGAGGTATAGCGCCATTAGGTAAAAAGAGAGATACATGGGTATTTAAACAACTTGATAGTATTTCTAAAAAATATGGCTTCTCACTTAATGACCAAATCAAGGATATACCTGATAATGCAATGGAAATCATTTTAAATGGTGGGAAAGAGTCATTTAAAGTTGAATCTAAATCTCTGGGTTTAACAAGAAATTATTTGATAGATTTTGAGGGAATTGAAAATTTTATTTTAAATCAATATGATCAAAATGAATCCACTAAAATTAAAAGATGGGCTAAGAGTTTTATGATTGAAAACTTATGTTCTTCCTGTAAAGGTTCACGTATCAGTAAAGTTGCAAATAATTTTTTAATTGCTGGTAAGTCAATTTTTGATGTCTCAAGATTGGAGTTGAGTGACCTTTCTGTTTGGTTAGAAAATTTAAGAGTTATTTTAAATGATACTGAGATTAAAATTGCTTCAGAGTTGATAAAGGAATTAAAAAATAGAGTTAGTTTTCTTTTAGACGTTGGCTTGGAGTATTTATCATTAGACAGATCTTCAAAATCATTATCTGGTGGAGAATCACAAAGGATTAGACTGGCAACTCAAATTGGCTCAAAGTTAGTTGGAGTATTATACATACTTGATGAACCAAGTATAGGGTTGCACCAAAAAGATAATGACAGGTTGATAAAATCATTGATTAAATTAAAAGATCTTGGGAATACTGTGATAGTTGTAGAGCATGATAAAGAAATGATTGAAAGTGCTGACCATATTATAGATTTAGGTCCTTCTGCTGGTGTGAATGGAGGAGAAATTGTAGCTCAGGGTAATCTCAAAGAAATAACAAACATGAATACCTTGACATCCAAATACTTAAATAAAAGTTTAAATATTGAAGTTCCAAAACAAAGACGCTTTGGTTCAGGAAAAAAAATAACTCTTAAAGGTTGTACCGGGAACAATTTAAAAGGAGTTGAATTAAATATACCGTTATCTACAATGACTGGAATTACTGGAGTATCTGGTAGTGGGAAGTCAAGTTTAATTAATGAAACTCTGTATCCAATTTTAAATCAGTATTATTTTAATTCTGTACAAACACCTCTTCACTATTCTAAAATTGAGGGTTTGAAATATATCGACAAAGTCATTGATATTAATCAAAATCCAATAGGCAGAACACCAAGAAGTAATCCCGCTACTTACACAGGTGTTTATAGTGAAATCAGACTTTTATTTTCCAAAACACAAGAATCTTTAATAAGAGGTTATCTGCCTGGTAGATTTAGTTTTAATATAGTTGGAGGCAGATGTGAGACCTGTGGTGGTGGAGGGACAAAAATAATTGAAATGAACTTTTTACCAGATGTGCATGTAAATTGTGAAGGTTGTTTTGGTAAAAGATTTAACAGAGAGACATTAGAAATTAAATATAAAAGTAAATCAATTTCAGATATATTATCAATGACGATCAGCGAGGGCTGTGAATTTTTTAAAAACATTCCTAAAATATTCACTAAACTAAAAACGATAGAACAAGTTGGCCTAGGGTATATAAAAATAGGTCAATCATCAACTACTCTTTCCGGAGGGGAAGCTCAGAGGGTAAAGCTTGCTACTGAGCTATCCAAAAGAGACACCGGTAATACTTTATATATATTAGATGAGCCAACTACAGGTCTACATTTTGAGGATATAAGAATATTGTTAGGGGTTTTAAACAAATTGGTAGATAAGGGGAATACAGTTATTGTCATCGAGCACAATTTAGATGTTATAAAACAAGTTGATTACTTAATTGATTTAGGGCCTGGTGGAGGAAAGAATGGCGGAAAAATTATAGCTGAAGGAACACCTGAACAGATTGTTAGAAACAGAAAAAGTTTGACTGGAAAATTTTTAAGAAAAGAACTTAATCATTTACCTCTTAGACATAATAAAACAGCTTAATTATTTTATTAATTTAATTTGATGGTTTTTAATTGCAATTTTAACTTAAAGTTATCGGTTCTTTTTCTGAATATTTTTATTATAAAAGTTTCTTTTTCTCAAACTTCTATTGATTATTCAATAAATGCATCATTACTCACAGAAACCGATCAATTGATAATAAGGCAGAATATTAGTTTTTTTAATCAAAATGATCTAATGAATAAAATTTATCTTAATGATTGGGCAAATTCTTATAGTTCAACTAAAAGTCCTTTAGCGGACCGTTTAGTTGAAGAGTATACAAGAAGTTTTTACTTGTCAGCAAAATCAAAAAGAGGTTATACTTTGATATCCAATGTTTTTATTAATGGTAGTGAGGTAAAATGGAAAAGGATTGAAAATAATCCTGATATTATTGAATTAATTTTTGATGAGCCTATAAAAAAGGGAGTAGTTAGTATTGACCTATCGTATATAATAAAACTTCCTTCCTCAAAATTTACAGGTTACGGAAAAATTAAACGACACCAGTATTTTATAGAAAATTTTTTCATAAGTCTTTCTAAATTTGATAATAATAGGCAAATATTATACAGCAATCTAGATCTTGAGGAGGTACCAATAAATGAATCTAAATTTAGTATCGATCTAAAAATAGACAAGGATTTAAATGTTTTTTCCACGCTTGATTTAAAAGATTTTAAGGATGAAAATGGAGAGGTACATTACACATTTAAATCAAATAAAATAAAACAGGTGATTTTTTTGATTGGTGATGATCTAAATATTAAGGAATTTAATTTAGAAAGAAAGCTAATGAATATCAATATTGAGTTAAAGGATTTTAAATTAGAAACTCAAAAAAATAGTATAAAAAATATTTTTCAGTTTATTGAATCGATAGATGCAATAGAGCAACCCACCAAAGTTTTTATAACAAACGAAAAATATGCTAAAAGACCTTTTTATGGGCTTTCAATAATGCCAACTTTTCTTAATTCATTTAGCAGAAGCTTTGAATTTGAGATTAAGATGTTGAGTGTCTATTTACAATCTTTGATCAAAGAAAATTTTAATTTTGATTCACGAAAAGATTACTGGTTTGAGTCTGGATTATATTATTATCTAATGCTGAAATATTTAAAAAATAAATATCCAAATAAATTAATATTAAATGAATTATTAAAACAACCTATACTACGTTTTTTTTTAAAAAAATATCAAATCTCTAACCTCAAATCTGATGATTTATTTCTTCATTTTCACGAGTTTATGGTAAGAAGAAATTTACATCAAGAAATCACTCTTCCAAAAAATGAACTAACCCGTTATAACGAACAAATAGGTATTCCAAGTCAAAGTGGTTTACTATTTAATTATTTGATTAATTCATTTAGAGTGAATATGAATGACTTTCTATTGATCGTTAAAAAAGAAAATCTCAGTGGTAAGAAACTGGTAAAAAAATTTGAGGATTTTTTTAAGACAGCTGACCTTGAAAACTTTGAACATTATCTAAATCGACGAACATCAATTGACTTATTTTTTGAAAAAGTTAATTTTGAAATGGATAAAATTGAATTTATCATTAAAGAGAAAAATGATTTTAAAATACCATTTAAGGTTGGTTTAACAAAAAAGAATAGTGAAATTGATGTAATTAATTTTGACTCAGGTGATATTGGTAAAAATATTATTTTTCAAAATAAAGATTACAAATATTTAGAAATTAATCCAGAAAGAGACTTACCCGAATTAAACAGAAACAATAATGTAAAGCGAATTGGTTCAGGCGGATTTAAAAAAATTAAACTTTCCTTTGTAAAGGATATTGAGGATCCATTTTCTAACCAAATTTTTTATAATCCAAGGTTAAATTTTAATGCATACGATGGAGTTTTATTTGGAACCAGACTAAACAATAAAACTATAAAATCACAACCATTTATTTTTGTAGCAGAACCATTTTATTCGACTAGAGAAAAAAATTTAGTTGGTTCTTTTAGTGGACTTTATTCGAAATACATTGAAAACTCAAATTATTATTTAAAAACGTTTTCATTTTCGTCATCAACATATCATTATGATCAAAGCCTCCGTTACAGGTCATTAGGTGCTTCGTACAGCATTTTCAAAAGAAATAAAAATTTAAGGGATAATAGAAAACAGGCTTTGGTTTTTTCACTACAATATGTAAATAGAGAAAAAAATGCATTTCAAAACATTACTCCTGATTATAATGTTGCCTCTATCAATTATATTTTTTCTAACAAAGGAGCTTTAAATTATTTTACTTTAAGCGGAAAATCAGAATTTTCGTCAAAATTTGGAAAAATTCATTTCACAACTGACTTCAGGCATTTAACTAAATCTGGAAGACAGATTTCTCTAAGATTATTTGCTGGTAGATTTTTTTGGAAAAATACAAGCTCAATATATTTTGATTTCGCACTTGATAGACCTACTGACTACTTATTTCAATATCAATATTTAGGCAGATCAGAGCAAACTGGAATTTACAGTCAGCAATTTATTTTTGCTGAGGGTGGTTTTAAATCTAAATTCAATAATCCCTACTCCAATGACTTATTAGTTACCTTAAATGCAGGATTTGGGATATGGAAATGGCTTGAGGGATATTTTGATTTTGGAATAATCAAAAATAAAAATGAAAATTCAAGATTCCTTTATGATTCGGGTTTGAGAATAAATATTTTACCTGACTATTTGGAACTATTCTTTCCAGTTTATAATTCAAATGGATTTCAACTAACAGATAATTTGACTCCCTATTCAGAAAAGATTAGATTTTTGCTTACCCTACAGCCAAAAACTTTGACAAAGCTTTTCACTAGAAAGTGGTTTTAGTAGCATAAAAGTAAATTTTGTAAATTGGCATTTCATAATTATGCTGAAGACAGATTTTCATACAACTAATTCTAAGATAGAATTTAATGACTTTACAGATAAAATTTTAGAGGATTATAAACTTGCAGTATTAAGTCGAGAATGTAGCTTACTTGGACGCAGAGAAGTATTATCTGGAAAAGCAAAATTCGGAGTTTTTGGAGACGGTAAGGAATTGCCTCAGATAGTTTTGAATCACTTTTTTAAAAAAGGTGATTTTAGAGCAGGATATTATAGAGATCAAACAATATTAATGGGTCAAAATTTATTGTCTCCAAAGGAATTTTTTTCAGCTCTTTACGCCAATTCAAACATCAAAGAAGAACCCATGTCAGCCGGAAGGCAAATGGGTGGTCATTTTGTTACACCAAGTATTAATTCTACCGGTGAATGGCTAGATCTAACTTCACAATATAATCATAGTTCAGATATATCCCCTACAGCTGGACAAATACCTCGATCAATTGGTTTGGCTTTAGCATCAAAGCTTTATAGAAATATAGACCCTGGATTAAAAAATAAGTTTACCAAAGGAGGAAATGAAATATGTTGGGCAACAATTGGGAATGCATCTACGAGCCAAGGAATCTTTTTTGAAGCTATGAACGCTGCTTCGGTTATCCAAGTTCCCTTGATTATGAGTGTTTGGGATGATGGCTATGGTATATCTGTGGATAACAAAATTCAAACCGTAAAATCAAGAATATCTGAAGCACTTAAGGGCTTTTCAGACAAAAATGGTGACAAGCCTCTTAAAATTTTTAGAGTCAACGGGTGGGATTATAGTGGAATGATTAAGGTTTATAGCCAGGCAGAAGAAATTGCTAGAAAAACACATACACCTATTTTAATCCACGTTGACGAATTAACTCAGCCCCTCGGTCACTCAACCTCAGGTTCTCATCAAAGATACAAATCAGATGAGAGACTAAAATGGGAAAACGAATTTGATTGTAATATAAAATTTAGGCAATGGATTATTGAAAAAAATTTGGGAACTGATGAAGAACTAAATGAAATAGAAGAGTCTTGTAAAAATTTTGTTAAGGAATCAAAAATTGATGCTTGGGAATCCTATCAAAAACCTATTAGAGAATCCAATTCAGAACTCGTTGAAATTCTTAATAACATTTTGAAAACTTCTAACAACGATGTAAATCTAAAAATTTCAATTGAAAATTTGAGAAACAAAAAAGAACTTATATATAAAGACTTACTCCAAATTGCCAAAAAGACAGTTAGGAAGTTTAGGAAATCAGATAACCAGTATTTACTTTCTTTAAAAGTCTGGATCAAAAATTTAGAAAACCAACTTGAACATAAATTTAGTTCACATTTATATAGCCAAACTAAATTCAGAAGTAGAAATATTGATCCAATTTTACCAATTTATGAAAACACGAATTTAGTAGATGGTAGAGTTATATTGAGAGATAATTTTAAATCCTTAATGAAAAAAAATACTAAAATTCTATTATTTGGTGAAGACGTTGGTAAAATAGGAGACGTCAATAAAGGTGCCGAGGGTTTACAACTTGAATTCAGTGAAAATCGTGTTTTTGACACCGGAATTAGAGAAACAACAATTATAGGTAAAGGAATTGGTTTAGCATTAAGAGGCTTTCGACCAATTGCTGAGATCCAATATATTGATTACATCCTATATTGTCTCCAAACATTAAGCGACGATTTATCTACGTATCAATACAGAACTCTTGGGCGACAGTCAGTACCTTTAACAATTCGTACAAGAGGCCACAGATTAGAAGGGATTTGGCACAGCGGTTCACCTATGGGAGGCATATTGAATTTTATGAGAGGAATAAATTTAATTGTGCCAAGAAATATGACAAAAGCTGCTGGTTTTTATAATTCAATAATGCAAACTGATGAACCCGCATTAATCGTAGAACCCTTAAATGCTTACAGGGTCAAGGAGGCAAAACCTGTAAATCTAGGTGAATTTTGCTACGAATTTGGTAAAATTGAAATTTTAAAAAAAGGTAATGATATATCTATAGTTTCATACGGTTCAACCCTAAATCTAGTAATTGAATCAATACCTGAATTTGACGATTTGGGTATTGATGTTGAAATAATAGATTTACAAACGTTAATGCCATTTGATTTAAATAATGAAATCTTGATTAGTGTAAAAAAAACGAACAGAATAATTATAATTGATGAGGACGTTCCTGGAGGTGCTTCTGCTTATATTATGCATAAATTGATAGATGAACAAGAAATTTTTAATCATTTAGATAGCCCACCGAAAACACTAACTGCAAAAGATCACAGGCCACCCTATGGTACAGATGGTGATTACTTTTCGAAACCATCAATTGATGATATAGTGGAATCAGTTTATCATATAATGAATGAATCAAATCCTGAAAAATATCCATTAAAATAAAATCAAAGCTCTATAATATCAAGAACTAAATCGAGCATTAATTCTTTTTCATCAATTCGAGTTTTTTCAATGCCCTTGCTTTTCAAATCTGTTTGCTTTAGAAAATGAATTATTTTTATGGATTTTTCTAATGAAAAATTTTTTGCCGCTAATTGGTAATCTCCTAAAAAATACGGATGAATTCCAAGTGTTTTTGGATTAGTTTGAAAGTTTTTGCTATTCATTAAAATTAACTTTTTAAAGAAAGTATGTAATACAGATAAAGTTAACTGAATAGGATTTTTCTTCGGGTTTTTAAACATTTTATTTATGATGAAGATTGATTTGTCAAATTTCTTCTTTCCTATCGAATTTTGGAGTTCAAAATTATTATACTCTTTACTAAAACCAATATAATTTTCAATTTCATCTACAGTTAATAAGTTTTCATTTTTTGATTTTAATGATAACTTTAAAAGTGCTTTTTCTATCATTTCAAGATTTAAACCTATATTTGAAGATATAAGCATAATTGATTTTGGATCTAAATTCAAATTTAATTTTTTAGCTTCTGATCCGATCCATTTGTAAACATCACTATCATATAATGGCTTAAATTCAATAAACTTTGAATTTTTGGAAATAGATTTGTAATTTTTAGTTCTCGAGTCAAGAGTTTTATTGACATAGCAAATAACTAATATAGTTTGACTTAAATAGTTTTCAAAATAGGGTGCAATAAGTCCAATATCTTTGCCTAAATATTGGGCTTCCCTAACAATAACAAGTTGTTTCTCTCCGAACATTGGATAACTTTTTACTGTTTCTAATATCTCTTTAATAGAAGTTTCTTTTCCGTAAAGTAATCTCAGATCAAATTCTCTGTTATTTTTGTTAATTAACTTTTCCTCTAATTTTTTACAGATTAGATTTATAAAATATGGTTGGTTTCCCATCAAAAAATAGTTATTTTCAATTTTCCCTTCTGAAATTGACCTTAAAATTGATTGTATTTCTTTCAATCTAAAAAAATGTTGAAATTTGTATGTATGGAAAAACTTAATTTTAAAAGTTACCAAATTGAAATTAAAAATAATCAAAATAAACAATATGTTTTTGATGAAATTAGAAAAAAAAATGTCCTATTAACACCCGAAGAATGGGTAAGACAAAATTGTGTTCAATTTCTAATTCACGAAAAAAAATATCCAAAAAGTTTAATTTCAATTGAAAAAAAAAATATCTATTAATTCTTTAACTAAAAGATACGATATAGTGGTATTTGGTTCTGATGGTATGATTTTGCTAATTGTGGAATGTAAGTCTCCAAAAATAAAAATATCACAAAGAACATTTGACCAAATTTCTAGATATAACTTGGTGCTTAAGTCTCAATATTTGATGCTTACAAACGGATTAAGTCATTACTTTTGTAAAGTTGATTTTGAAAACAAAAAATATTCTTTTTTGAAAAAATTACCAAAATATAAAAGTAGATAATGGTACTCTCAATAATAATACTTAACTGGAATGGTGAATTGTTATTGAAGAAATTTCTACCAAATATAATTTTATATACACCCAATACACCTATTTACGTTGTAGATAACTCATCTAATGATGATTCGATAGAATTTGTAAAAAAAGAATATAAAAATGTTACTGTAATTAAATTACTTGAAAACGTAGGGTACTCAAAAGCATATAATTATGCTTTGAAAAAAATCGAATCAGATATCTATTGTCTAATTAATAATGATATTATGGTTACCAAAAACTGGACACTGCCAATAATGTCAGAATTTATAAACAATGGAGTTGATATAGCTCAGCCTTTAGTTTTGGATTTTAATAACCAAGACAAGTTTGAATATGCTGGAGCTGCAGGAGGTTTTATTGACAAATTTGGTTATCCTTTCTGTAGAGGTAGAATTTTTGATAATATAGAAAATAATAGTGGTCAATATGATAATTCAATCAATATATCATGGGCTTCAGGAGCATGCATGTTTGTAAATAAGAAGTGTTGGAAATCTCTTGGAGGTTTTGATGAAGACTTTTTCATGCACCAAGAAGAAATTGATTTTTGTTGGAGAGCAATGAATTTAAATATGAATATAATGTGTATTGCTGATTCAAAAGTCTATCATGTTGGTTCGGGATCAAAGTTATCTTCAAATGATAAAACTTATTTCAATCACAGAAATTCACTTTTGAGTTTGGTAAAAAATGTTGACAAAAAAAGCTTAATAGTTGTTTTACTTGTGAGGTCTTTTTTAGAATTTATAGCTGTTTTCTTTTACCTCTTTAAGGGAAAAATATCAAAATCGTTTATGGTTGTTAAGAGTTATTTTAAATTTATAATGTTGTTCAAAAAATTTTATAAAAAGCGTCAAAACTTTTTTTCAATCAAATATTATAAAAGATATTCAATAATACTAGATTCATATATATTTGGTAAAAATAAATTTTCAGACTTTTAGTTGTATCTATCTAAAATCTTTATAATTTTAAAAGAAAAAAGATGTATTTAAAAAGACTTATTCCTCCTTTACTCGTTTTGCTCCTTTTTTCCTGTGTACCAGCAAAGAAATACTCAGAGCTAGAATCCCTTCAAAAAACTACTAACGACTTACTAAATTCTACAACTGTTAAATTAAATTTATCAGAGGAAGAGAAAAAAACTGCATTAGATAACGTTTCGTCTCTTGAAAAACAGTTGTCCTTCTTGAGGTCAAATAATCAGGAATTGATTAATAATTTAGGAAATCTAACTACGTTATCACAAAAAGGTGCTGAAAATCTAGAAAAGTCTCTTGAAAGTCTTAAGGAAAAAGATACAAGAATTAAAACATTAAGAGATGCTGTAACTAGAAAAGACTCAGTAACATTAGCACTTGTCACGAGTTTAAAAGGGGTTCTTGGAAATATAGCTGATGAAGATATAGAGGTTAATGTTGAAAAGGGTGTTGTTTATGTTTCTATATCCGACAAACTACTTTTTGCGAGTGGTAGTTTTACGGTTACCTCAAGAGCCAAAGAGGTTCTTGGAAAAGTTGCAAAAGTGATAAATGACAAACCAGAAATCGAGTTTATGGTTGAAGGTCACACAGATAATGTTCCAATTAATATTGAAGGCATTTCTGATAATTGGGATTTGTCAGTAAAAAGAGCGGTTTCTGTTGTTAGAATTCTTCAAAAAGATTTTGGTGTTGCACCAGAACGAATGACTGCTTCGGGAAGAAGCCAATATATTCCAATTTCAGACAACAACTCATCTTCAGGGAGAGCAAAAAATAGAAGAACCAGAATTGTGGTCCTGCCTAAATTAGATCAATTTTATGATCTCATTAATAAAGGAATGGAAGAGGCTGCAGCCATGAATTAGCAATATAAAAATATTTTATTTTTTATTGAGTATTAATAATTTGCAGTTTGGCATATTTAAGTAACAGGTTTTTTTCCCCTTTTTCTTGGAAATAAATTTTTGCCCTTGAATTATGCCTCTCACCTTCTATTGACTTAATTATTCCTTTTCCAAATATCGGATGTATAACCTCAGTATTTATTTTAAATTTTTTAATTTCCGATATCTCTATTTGATCAATCTCTTTAGTGTTAATTTCAGAGTTTTCTAGTTTCCTAAGTTTATTTTTAATTTGACTATAGTCAAAGGTAGGACTTGAAGATGGGAAATTTCCGCCATTGTAGGTATTATTTTCAATTTTAACAAAAGATGAATCTAACTCATCTAAAAACCTACTCTCTTCAGATTCAATAATTTTACCCCATCTGTATCTATTATTTGTGAATGTTAGATTAGCCCTTTTCTCTGCTCTAGTTAATGCTACGTAAAATAATCTACGTTCTTCCTCAAGCCCCTCTCGAGAATCTAAACTCATTGACGAAGGAAACAAGTTTTCCTCCATACCTATTATGTAGACGAAAGGAAACTCTAATCCTTTAGATAAGTGAACTGTCATAAGAGAAACAGAGTCAATTTCTGAGCCATCTTGAATTTCAAAGTCAGTGGCCATTGCTACTTCCTCCAAAAAATTAATAAGTAAAACAGGTTCATTCAATTTATTTTTTTCATCAATGAAATTTTTTACCCCATTTAATAATTCCTCGATGTTCTGTATTCTATTAATTCCATCTGCAGTTCCCTCATTTTGATAAAATTTAATAATTCCAATTCTTTTAGTAACTTGATTTGCTAATTCAAATGCATCATATTTATTAATCATTGTTTTGAAACCTTCGATCATATTGACAAAGTCAATGATTTTGCTTTTCGTCCCGTTATTAATTTTAAGTAAATTGATTTTCTCAAGTACTACATTATAAATTGATAGTTCATAAGTTTTAGAGGCAACAATGAGTTTATCAATTGTGGTGTTTCCAATACCTCTGGGTGGAAAATTTATAATTCTTTTTAAACTCTCCTCATCGTTAGAGTTAACTGCTAATCTTAGATAAGCAAGAATATCTTTAATTTCCTTTCTTTGATAAAATGAAACACCTCCATAAATTTTATATGGTATGCTACTTTTTCTGAATGATTCCTCTATTACTCTTGATTGTGCATTTGTTCTATATAAAATTGCAAATGAATTATATTTAGATTTGTTTATTTTGACAGTTTCTAAAATATTATTAGCAACGTATTTACCCTCTTCAGTGTCACTAAAACACTTCTTAATTATAACTTTTTCACCTTCTTCGTTATTTGTCCAAATTGTTTTTTCTAATTTAAATTTGTTGTGATTTATGACTGAATTTGCAGCATTAACAATATTTTTAGTGGACCGATAATTCTGTTCTAATTTAAAAACTTTTACTTCTTCATAGTCTTTTTGAAAGTTAAGAATATTGTTAATGTTTGCACCTCTAAAGGAGTAAATACTTTGTGAATCATCACCAACAACGCAAATATTTTGATATTTATCTGATAGCATCTTGACGATTAAGTATTGAGAGTGATTCGTATCTTGATATTCATCAACCAAAATAAATCGAAATCTATCTTGATATTTTGCTAATATTTCAGGATACCTGTTCAATAGTTCGTTGGTTTTAATTAATAAGTCATCAAAATCCATTGAGTTTGACTTAAAGCACCTTTTTGTATACTCTAAGTATATTTTTCCAAATAGTGGTCTCTGGGCGATTTCATCGTATTCTTTCAAATCAAAATCAGATTCGTATGATTCTACTGTAATTAAATTGTTTTTGAGTGTTGAAATTCGATTTCTAATTTGCTTTGGTTTGTATGAATCTTTGCTGAGTCCCATTTCTTTAATTATACTTGAAATTAATCGATCACTATCTTGAGTATCATAAATTGTAAATGAGGATGTGTATCCTAATTTATCGGCCTCAATCCTTAAAATTTTAGCAAAAACAGAGTGAAATGTACCCATCCAAATGTTTCTTGATTCACTTTCATTTACCAACTCTCCTACTCTTGCTTTCATTTCTTTAGCAGCTTTATTGGTAAAAGTCAACGATAAAATTGAAAACGGATCTATACCCTGTGAAATCAAATGTGCAATTCTATATGTCAATACCCTAGTTTTACCAGAACCTGCACCAGCAATAATAATTATAGGACCGTTGATTTTTAAGGTAGCTTGTTTTTGAGAATCATTTAAAGAATTTATATTTGATTTTAGAAGATCTTTCAAAGCATCTAAAGATTTTAAAATTTATTTAAAATTAATATACAACACAAAAATTTTAAATTAATAATATTAAAAGGAAAAAGTATTTTAAAAAATTAAATTTCAACCTATCTTAAATTTAATAACATTTACACATTAATTAAAAATGGATGTATTTGAAAGACCAATCGATTTTTTGAAGGGTATTGGCCCTAATAGATCTAAAATTCTTTATGAGGAACTTAATATTAGGACATATCGTGACTTTCTTTTTTTCTTTCCTTACAGATATGTTGACAGATCCAAATTCCATTTAATACATAGTCTTAATCCATCACACATTGATGTGCAAATTAGGGGTAAGTTTTTAGATACAAATATTATTCATCAAAAAAAAGGAAAACGTTTGTCGGCAATTTTTAGTGATGGAAATTCTAATATTGAATTAGTTTGGTTTAGAGGATACAAATGGATAAAGGAAAAAATTGATTTTAATTCTGATTATGTTGTATACGGAAAAGTTAACTGGTTTGACAATCGTCCTTCAATAGCTCACCCTGAGTTAACAAAAATTGATAATTATAATCTAAAAAAAATTAGTGGCATATATCCAATTTATTCATCCACTGAAAAAACTTTGAGATTCGGTATTAGCCAAAAAATAATAAGACAAGCTATGCACAATCTAATTGACATTTTAAAAAATGATTTGAGCGAATCTTTATCTAAAAAAATTATTTCAGAATTAAAGTTAATATCTCTTCAAGAATCCTTCTCTAATATTCATTTTCCAAAAAGTGATGTCGATTTGATAAAGGCAAGGTTCAGACTTAAATTTGAGGAATTATTTTTTATTCAGCTCCAACTTTTAAAAAGGTATAGTCATAACAAAACAAAAATTAAAGGTTATGTATTCAATAAAGTAGGAGAATTTTTTAATGTTTTTTACAAAAATCACTTACCATTTGATCTAACCAACGACCAAAAAAAGGTGTTAAAAGAGATACGTAAAGATCTAGGAACTGGGGGTCAAATGAATCGTTTGTTACAGGGTGACGTAGGATCTGGTAAAACAATTGTAGCCCTTCTATCTATGCTAATCGCATTAGATAACAAATTTCAAGCTTGTTTTATGGCTCCAACTGAAATATTGGCATATCAACACTATGATAGTTTAAAATCTTTTCTGAAAGATATGCCAATACAAGTCGAAATATTAACAGGTTCTACAAAATCGTCAATTAGAAAGGATATTCATGAAAAATTAATAAAGGGTCAAATAAATATTATAGTTGGAACTCATAGTCTCATTGAGGACAAAGTCAATTTCAAAAATCTTGGAATTGTAATTATTGACGAACAGCATAGATTTGGAGTTGCACAAAGGGCAAAATTGTGGTACAAAAATAATTTCCCTCCCCATGTTTTGGTTATGACTGCAACACCAATTCCAAGGACACTGGCTATGAGTATATACGGTGATTTGGATTTTTCCATCATTCGCGAACTCCCCCCTGGAAGAAAACAAATAAAGACTTTTCTGATGGGAGAAAATAAACGTTTGAGGCTTTTTAAGTTTATAAAAGAGCAAATTGAATTTGGAAAACAAATTTTTATTGTTTACCCTCTTATTGAAGAATCTCAAAAAATGGATTACAAAGATTTAATGGATGGATATGAAAGTATTTGCAGGGAGTTTCCATTACCAAAATATAGAATAAGTGTAATGCACGGCAAAATGAAAACAGAGGATAAAGATTACGAAATGAAAAGGTTTTTAGAAGGTAAATCACAAATCATGGTTTCAACTACGGTTATTGAAGTGGGAGTAAATATTCCAAATGCTAATGTTATGGTAATTGAAAGTGCTGAAAGATTTGGCCTTTCTCAATTACATCAACTGCGTGGTAGAGTTGGAAGAAGTAATGAACAAAGTTTTTGTATACTTATGAAAGGTAAGAAAATATCGAACGACGCCAAGTTGAGGCTTGAAACAATGAAGAATACTTCAGATGGCTTTGAAATAGCAGAAGTTGATCTAAAATTAAGGGGGCCTGGGGATATTGCTGGAACTCTTCAAAGTGGGCTTGTCAAATTAAAAATCGCAGATTTAGTAAAAGATCAAGAAATACTTAAAGTAGCCAGAAATTATGCTAAGATTTTGGTAAATACTGATCCTGAACTAGAGCATGATGAAAATAAATGCATCAAATTAGAATTAAGTAAAATTACATCCAATAAAAAGATATGGAATCTTATAAGTTGAATCTTGATGTGTATATTAGCATCATAAAATTCTAGAATGAAAATTTCCTATAATTTATTGAAAGAAATTATTGACGTAGATCTCCCTTTGCAAGAACAAATAAAGGCCTTAACATCTATCGGCCTTGAAGTCGAAGGTAACATTATTTATGAGTCAATACTCGGTTCACTTCAAGGAGTAGTCGTGGGAAAGATAATCAGATGTTTTAAACATCCAAATGCCGACAGATTAAAAGTAACTGAAGTAGATATTGGTACAAAAAACAACCTACAAATAATTTGCGGTGCTTCCAACGTTAAAGAGGGTATTAAAGTTCCGGTTGCGCTAATTGGAACAAATCTTTACAATGAAAAAAATGAAAGTTTTAAGATTTTGAAGTCAAAAATAAGAGGTGAAATTAGTGAAGGTATGATATGCTCTGAAAAAGAACTTCAACTTAGTGATTCTCATGAAGGGATAATGATTCTTAATGAAATCCATCCAGTAGGAAAAAAATGCTCAGAAATTTTTGAAATTTACACTGATAATTTAATTGAAATAGGATTGACACCAAATAGATCTGATGCTATGAGTCATTTTGGAGTAGCAAGAGATCTTAAAGCATGGTGCGTATCAAATAATATCGAAAACAGTTTCAAAATTCCCAAAGTAAAGGAATATAAGCTAGGTCTTAATTCAAATTTTAAACTTAAAGTAGAAAACAATCAAACATGTCCTTATTATTCAGGTGCTTTAATTTCAAATATCGATGTTAAACACTCTCCAAAGTGGATGCAAAATTATTTAAAAACTATTGGAATTACACCTAAAAATAATATAGTTGATATTACTAATTATGTAATGCACGAGCTTGGTCAACCCCTCCATGCCTTTGATTTTTCAAAGATTGAAGATGAAATAATTGTTAAAACTCTTCCAGATAATACTAAATTTATAACCCTAGACGGAGAGGAAAGAAGGCTATCAAATGAAGATTTAATGATTTGTGACAAGTCCAAACCTTTGTGCATTGCCGGGATTTATGGAGGATTAAATTCTGGGGTTTCCGAAAAAACCAAAAAAATATTTCTAGAATGTGCCATATTCAATCCTATTTCTATTAGAAAATCGTCCAAAAGACACGGATTGCAAACCGATGCTTCTTTTAGATACGAAAGAGGTGTAGATCCAGATATGGTTCATTATGCCCTCTGCCGAGCAATTGATTTAATTATAGATTTTGCAGCTGGAAAATTAGATGGTAAAATACTAAAAATTGAAGGAGTCACTAGTTCATTAAAGAAAATTAATTTACGTTATAAGAAGATATTGTCTGTAGCAGGTATTAAAATTCCAGAATCAAAAATCCTTATAATACTAAAATCTCTAGATATGAAAATCATTTCAAAAAATAAAAATGAATTAAGAATTGAAGTTCCAAATTACAGACACGACGTAACAAGGGAAATTGATGTTATTGAAGAGGTTTTAAGAATTTATGGATACAACAATATTCCTTCTTTATCTGATTCTGTTACTCATTTTCCTGATAAAAGGATTCGATCAGAAGAATTAATCAAAAATAAAATTGTAAGTCAAATAATTGGACTTGGCTTTAACGAGGTAGTTAATAATTCAATCATATCACCTGTTTACAATAATTATAAAAAAGAAATTCATTATTCACAATCAGTCAACTTATTAAATCCGCTTGGTACAGAGATATCTCAAATGCGAAATAGTTTGTTATTCGGGATGCTTGAAAATATTTCATTTAACCTTAAAAGACAAGAACAAAAAATTAAAATATTTGAGACAGGACACGTCTACTTTTTAAATAAAGATAAATTTGTTGAAGTTAAAAATCTTTCTCTAGCTATTACAGGACATTTTTACAATCCCAATTGGGTCTATCAAAAAGGTACAGATTGTTTTTTTAAAATAAAAGGAATTGTAAATGGTATCTTGATCAAGCTTGGTCTTGACGAATGTGAAGAAATAGTATCCAATAAAAGTATTTTTGAAAAATCTATCGAGTTTCGAATTGAAGGAAATGTACTTGCCTCTGTAGGAACCATTAATCGTGCAACTAGAAATCATTTTGATATTGAACAGGATGTAGCATATGCAGAGCTATCATTAAATAATATATCTGACTATCATTCAAACAAAAAATTCAAAGTTTCTCCCATACCAAAATATCCCTTCTCTAAAAGAGATTATGCAATATTAATTGACAATCAAATTGACTTTAATTCAATCAAAAAGAAGTGCTTTAAAATTAATAGGGAATTATTGTATAAAGTTGATCTCTTCGACGTTTATAAAGGCAAGGAATTACCGAAAAATAAAAAATCATATGGAATTAGCTTTTATTTCTATAATAAAGAAAAAACTATCACAGACACCGAGATAAACTCTGTGTGTAATAAAATAGAAAAAATGTTTATTAATAGTTTTGGGGCTGAATTAAGGTAAATTGATAAAACTATAAGATTTTTTGATTAATGTGCTTTTTATTAGAAAGAAAATAAATTAATTTTGATAAGGAAATGAACATGATAAGAAAGACAAATTTATTAAAAGAACTTTCCAAAGTTAATCTATTTAATGCCGAAGAATCAAATTTTCAAGTTGTTTTGGAGTTATTATCCGATAATACCAAATCAAATAACAACTTTAATTTTGATAAGCTTAGCAGAGAGAAGATTTTCCACTTGGATTCAATAAAGAAAACATGTATAGACTTCAGACTACGTTTTTTGGATCACAAATATTTCAAAAATTCGCTTCCAAAAGAAGCCTTTTCGGAAATAACTAAATTAGAATCAACTCATAATACTATTCTTTCGGATTTCAAGATTATGGCACCGTCCAAACTATTTAGGCTAAAAAATACTGATGACCCCCTTTTATTTGTTCCTCTTGGAAATAATTATTTTTATTTAGTTCATAAATGGGGAAATGATCTACATCCTCTCAGGAAATTATTTATGTGGCCATTAAAAAATTTACGGAACATGATACTTTTTCTTCTTTTTTTTTCTTTATGTTTAACATTAATTACGCCTACATCAATATTTAGTAAAGTTGAAAGCTGGTCCGTTTTTTGGATGATTTATTTTTTCATGTTCAAAGCGATTGCTTCTGTAGTTATTTTTTACGCATTCGCATTGGGTAAAAACTTTAACAAAGCAATTTGGAATAGCAAGTATAATAAATCAATATAATGCACCAAGAGTATTTATGCGTTTTCTACGGAAATCACATTGATGCTTTGAATATAATTAGTTCCCTTTACGAAATAAACATAAGCCCGATTGTTAAGAATGAATCCGAGTCAGCAAGACTTGCTGGTTTTGGTATAATTGATGATAAAAAAAAAATATTTGTTCATAGGGATGAGTATATGGTAGCTGAAGAGTTAATAAAATCAATTTTATAACACAAAATATAATTTTACAAGTATATTTAAATTCTTATATTGGTTTGATGAATAACGAATTTTCTACTTTAGACATTGCTATTTTTACTTTGTATGCTCTTGTAATTTTAAGTGTCGGTCTTTGGGTTTCAAGAAATAAAAAAGGTGAAACAAAAAGTGCGGAAGACTACTTTCTAGCTAGTAAATCATTACCATGGTGGGCAATAGGTGCTTCACTTATTGCTGCTAATATTTCGGCTGAACAATTTATCGGGATGTCTGGGTCGGGTTTTGCCTTAGGCCTTGCTATAGCTTCTTATGAATGGATGGCAGCAATTACATTGTTAGTCGTTGGAAAATACTTTTTACCCATATTTATTGAAAAAAAACTTTACACTATCCCTGAATTTATTGAGAAAAGATATAGTACGAACCTAAAAACAATTCTTGCAGTTTTTTGGATAGCGCTTTTTATTTTTGTAAATCTAACAACTGTTCTTTATTTAGGTGGTAAGGCCCTAGATACGATTATTGGTAATGGTGATGGCTCAATTATTTTTATTTGTATATTTTGCCTTGGTTTTTTTGCCGCCGCTTACTCCCTTTGGGGAGGATTAGCTGCTGTTGCATGGACAGACGTAATACAAGTGGTATTATTGATTTTTGGAGGCTTAATGATGACTTATATTGCCCTCACCAATGTCACAGATTCTGGGTACTTTATTGACGGATTAAAATTTGTATATGAAAAAATACCTGAAAGGTTTACAATGATATTATCGAAAGGAGAAATTATTACTCCAAACGGAAGGGACGCATGGAATGATCTACCCGGGATTGCAGTTCTTGTTGGAGGAATGTGGGTTGCTAATCTATATTATTGGGGATTTAATCAATATATTATACAAAGGACATTAGCATCCAAAAGTTTAGAAGAAGGACAAAAAGGGATAGCATTTGCAGCTTTCTTAAAATTGATTATACCAATAATTGTTGTACTCCCAGGAATGATAGCGTATGTTATGAATTTAGATGCATCAGGAATTTTAACTAAAGAATCTGTAGATGCTGGATTTATTGGATTAAATGGAAATATAATTAATGACAATGCTGCACCTTGGCTTATTAAAAATTTCATTCCATCAGGTATAAAAGGTCTAATTTTAGCTGCTTTATCTGCTGCTATTGTTTCGTCTCTTGCTTCGATGTTAAATTCTACGTCAACCATATTTACAATGGATATTTACAAATCTTTGATTAACAGGAAAGCTGATGACGTATCTATGGTAAAAGTAGGCAGATTGTCAGTACTTTTATCTTTAATAATTGCCATGATAATTGCCCCTCAATTAGGGAACTTGGGGCAGGTATTTCAGTTCATTCAAGAATATACTGGTATTGTAAGTCCCGGCATATTGGCAGTTTTTTTAATGGGTTTATTCTACAAAAAGGCAACAAACAATGCAGCTATATGGGGTGTCATATCGTCGATTCCAATCGCGATGTATTTTAAAGTAGGTCCAAATGGTTGGTCCTCTATACCTTTATTTATTGATATTCCATTTATGCATCAAATGATGGCAACTTGCATAGGAACAATGACTATAATATATATAATTAGTTTCATTGAAGGAAATCAAGATGATCCAAAGGGAATTAAAATATCTAAAAAACTATTTAGGACTAATAGTCAATTTAACTTGTCAGCAATTTCTATCATGCTAATTACAGCATTTTTATATGCTTTTTTCTGGTAGAAAAGTTAATCATAAAACTTTTCTCTAATTTCTTTTAAATTTAAATCTTTCATGTAATCCTCAAATTTTAATAAACGGTCAATTGCGCCGTTTGGTGTCAACTCGATTACCCTATTACCCACTGTTTGTGCGAAAGTATTGTCATGAGTGCTTAATAAAACTGTACCTTTAAAGTTATTTAATCCATTGTTAAAAGAAGTAATTGATTCCAAATCAAGGTGATTCGTCGGTTCGTCTATAACTAAAATATTTGACTTATTCATCATCATTTTTGACAACATACATCTTACTTTTTCTCCACCAGATAAAACACTCACCTTTTTAAGTGCTTCATCCCCACTAAATATCATTTTTCCTAAAAAACTCCGAATAAACAATTCTTTTTTTTCGTCCTCGTCAACGGTAAATTGTCTCAACCAGTCAATCAAGTTAAGTTCAGATTTAAAATAATTTGAATTATCAAGAGGTAAGTAAGATTTTTTTGTAGTTATGCCCCATTCATATTTTCCTTCAAAATCATTTTCATTATCATTTATTATTTCAAAGAATTTAGTCACTGCGCGCTTGTCTTTTGAATAAAAAACTACTTTTTCACCTTTAACAAGATTAAAATTTATTTTATCAAATAATACAGAACCTTCTAATCTGAATTTAAGATCTTGAATATTCAATATTTGGTCACCAGCTTCCCTTTCCTGGTTAAAAATAATTGCGGGATACTTTCTAGATGAGGGTTTTATTTCCTCTATATTTAATTTATCTATCATTTTCTTTCTAGAGGTAGCCTGCTTTGACTTTGCAACATTTGCCGAAAATCTTGATATAAATTCTTCCAATTCTTTTTTCTTTTCCTCTGCTTTTTTATTTTGCTGTTGCCTTTGTCTAGTCGCAAGCTGACTTGATTCATACCAAAAGGAATAATTACCAGAATAATGATTTATTTTTCCATAGTCAATATCTGAAATATGAGTACAAACAGCATCTAAAAAATGTCTATCGTGTGATACAACTATTACTGTATTTTCAAAGTTAGCAATGAAGGTTTCAAGCCACATTATGGTCTCATAATCCAGGTCATTTGTAGGTTCGTCCATAACTAAAACATCTGGATTTCCAAAAAGTGCTTGGGCTAAAAGAACCTTTACTTTTATATAACCCTCAACTTCGTCCATTAATTTCAAATGCAACGACTCAGCTACACCAAGATTAGATAAAAGTGTTGCAGCATCACTTTCAGCATTCCACCCTCCCTTCGCTTCGTATATCGCTTGGAGCTCACCTACTGTTTCTCCGTCTTTATCACTAAAATTTGATTTGGAATAAATACTTTCCATTTCGTTCTTAATTTTATACAAAACATCATTTCCACGTAATACCGTATCGATTATCGAATACTGGTCATGAGAATTATGGTTTTGTTCAAGAACAGATAATCTTTTACCAGGTTCCAAATAAACATTCCCACTATTTGCTTCCATTTTACCAGACAAAATTTTTAGGAATGTTGATTTACCTGACCCATTAGCACCAATAATTCCATAACAATTTCCTGGTATAAATTTAATATTTACGTTGTCAAAGAGAATTCTTTTACCGAATTGGACCGATAGGTTAGAAACAGATAACAATTTTTATTTTTTTAGTGATGCAAAATTACATAATTTGTAATCTATATCACAATTGTTATTTAAATTTCAAAATGATAATTAATTTGGACAAAACTTTATTCTGGATTTTAATAATATTTTTATTTATTGGATGTAAAAAAAATGAACCTAAATCCTTGGAAGCATATTTTGGCGGTGAAATAATAAACCCTTCATCTAATAATGTCTTATTATATAATGATAATAAAATCATTGATACACTTAAATTATCGATCGATAAACGTTTTTTAAAAAAATTTGTTTCAATAAATTATGGTTTATTTAGGATGGAACATCTACCTGAAAATCAAATGCTTATTATTGAATCAGGTGATTCCATATTATCACGGGCAAATATGTCTGACTTTAACGGCTCTTTATTTTTTAGTGGCAAAGGTGCTGCAAAGAATAACTTCCTAATGGAAATATATTTAAAACTCCAAAACGAAATTTCATTTTTATCTTCTAAATATTCCCTAACAGGTAAAAAATTTAATAAAATAATTGATTCGTTACAAAATGAAAAATATATTAAATGGAAAAATCTAATTTCAAAGAATAATTTTTCAAGATTTACAAAAAAAGTTACCGAAGCTTCTTTTAAATATCCATACGCAAACAGAAAAGCCAGATATGCTCTAATAAGAGGAAAATCAAAAAAAATAAAGGCTGACAGTTCATATTTTAGATACAGAGACAAATTAAATTATAATGATGAGGAATTATCATTTTTCGAACCATATATAAATTATTTAATGAGTTATTTAAGTCTTGAATCTATGGAAGAAGGTCAAACTTTCTATCAAGCTAAAAACAATATGAATTTTAATATTAAAAGAATTAAAGTTATTGATCAAAAAATTAAAAATAAAAAATTAAAAAATATACTTGCCCGGGCAGTTGCATATGAAGAAATAATGAATTCTAACAATCAAATTTCACATGATAAATTTTTGAAGTCGTATTCTTTAATTAATCCTAACCAAGAATATTATAATGAAGTAATTTCCCTAAACAATTCTTTGATGAAAATGAGTACAGGAAGACCATTGCCAATTGTATTGCTTGAAGATAATAAAGGTCAAATTGTTACTAGTAATAAGGCCTTTATGGGACAAAAAACCGTGCTATATTTTTGGTCTCAGACACAAATGAACCACTTTAAAAGAAATGAAGAAAGAGCTAAAGTTTATAAAAATAAATATCCTAATTATAGATTCGTCGGAATTTCAATTCAACCTTATAATCAACTAGTGAGAAACTATCAGGATATTATGAATATCAATATTAAAAATCAACTAGCATTGGTGAATTATCAGACTACTACAAGTGATTGGGTAATAAATCTTTTGAATAAAGGAATTATTTTAGATAAAAATTGTATTATTCTTGAGGGATTTGGAAATTTTGGTTATGAAAAAAGTTTTGAAAATCTCCTAAGAAAGCATAACAAAATAAATTAATGTCCTATTGTCTAGAAGTAAATAAGGGAAAATTAACGTGCGATCATAAACACTATCATGACAATATTTACGGATTTCCAGCCCAAAACGATAATGAACTATTCGGGCGGTTAGTTTTGGAAATTAACCAGGCTGGTCTTTCATGGGATATTATTTTGAAAAGAGAAAAATCTATTAAAAAGGCATATAAAGATTATTCATTTACTGAAATAGCAAAATTCAAAGAATTTGATATACAGAGGATATTAAATGATAATGGGGCTATAAGGATGAGAAGGAAAATAGAAGCGATAATATATAATGCTAAAAAAGTTGTTTCTATAACTGAAAAACATAATTCCTTTAAAAACTATTTAGATAAACATCATCCACTTAGCCTAAGCGGATGGTTAACATTGTTTAAAAAAGAATTTAAATTTGTAGGTAACGAGATATGCAGAGAATTCTTAATATCAACAGGTTACTTGTCAGGTGCGCACAAAAAATCTTGTCCTATTTTTAAAAAAGTAATTAAAGAAAAACCAATGTGGCTTTTTAACTAATTCCCTTTTCTGTGATCGTCCAAAAACTTTATCAGGCCACTATCAGTAAGCGGATGATTGAGTAAACCTATAATTGAAGATAAAGGGGCAGTAACAACATCTGAGCCAATTTTAGCACAATCAATAATATGCATATTATGTCTTATAGAGGCGGAAAGAATTTCTGTTTTAAAATTATAATTATCAAAAATTTGACGAATTTCTGAAATTAAGGACAGTCCATCAGAGGATATATCGTCTAATCTACCGATGAAAGGAGAAACGTAATTCGCTCCTGCCTTAGCTGCAAGTAAGGCTTGTCCCGGTGAGAAAATTAGGGTACAATTTGTTTTAATATTATTAATAGAAAAATATTTTAATGCCTTTACTCCATTTTTAGTCATTGGAATTTTAACAACAATCTGATTACTTATTTTAGATAAACGATTACCCTCTTCAACCATTCCATCAAATTCCGTTGAAATTACTTCAGCAGACACATCACCGTCAACTATTTCGCATATTTTCTTGTAATGATTAATAATATTTAAATCTCCAGTTATTCCCTCTTTTGCCATCAGACTTGGATTTGTAGTAACACCGTCCAAAATCCCTAAATTCTGAGCTTCGGATATCTGATCAAGATTGGCTGTGTCAATAAAAAATTTCATAGTAGCTATATTTTGTAGTGGTCCATCATTAATTTTTGATATAATCTTTCAGGTAATATTTTTTTTAAAGATATACTAAACTTTTGTAAAAAATGTCCTACTCTATAATGAATACCAGGATTTTTACTATTTATAATTTTAAGTGTCAGCCTAGCTACTTCTATGGGGTCTCTAGAGTTAGTATCCATGTTATGCTTACTAACTTCAGTGAATTTTTTGTACTTCCGATAATAAACAGAATTTGTATTTAATTCCAATTTAATCCTTTTGTCAAAAATTTTCGTTTTATAATCCCCTGGAGCTATGTTAACAACTCTTATACCAAAATCTTTAAGTTCCATGTTAAGAGATGCTCCCAAACATTCCATCGAGTATTTGCTAGCACAGTAAATACTGCCAAAAGGGATATTGTTGTAACCGGCAATTGAAGTTATGTTTATAATTAAACCACACTTATTATTTCTCATCGAAGGGAGCACAGCTTGAATTAAATCAATATGTCCAAAAAAGTTTGTATCAAATAACTTTTTTGCGTCATTAATTACCATTTCTTCGATAGGACCTGTAAAACCTGAGCCAGCGTTATTTATTAAAACATCAATTTTACCCTCTATAGATAAAATTCTATTAATGATCTTTTTTGAATCCTTAAATGATGTCAAATCATACTTTAGCAATTCTAATCCTTCAAAGTCAGAATAATTATTTGGGTTTCTAGAAGTACCATATACTCTGAGGCCATTTGATGATAAAAGCTTAGATATAGACCGTCCAAAACCAGTCGATGCACCAGAAATTAATACAACTTTTTTCATTAAAATAAAAAAGGGTAAGCTTACTATATCACACCGCTACAACCATATACCCTTGCTGCGTTCCCACCCTGGGGGATTCTATAGGAGCTGGTTGTATAGGACTTACCCGGACACAAATATACAATTCAGGTTCTTGATATGTAAAATTTGTTAATTTTTTTTAAATAAATTTACACTATATGAAGTGGATTTTTTTAATGTTTAGTCTTGCGATAGTTAACTTTTGTGAAAACAAAAAGAAAATTAAGGACTTCACTATTTTGACTAACAAAAAGATTTTTATTCCAGGTGATACATTGAAAATTTCATTAAAAAAAAATAATGAACTAGAGTATGACTCAATTTTATACTATAAAGAGGACAAAAAAATCACTTCGGTTCATGAGATTGGAAAAAAATTAGGAGAAAAAAAAATAACTGTTAAGCTTTTTAAAGAAAATAAATTTAGAGAAAATTCAGTTAACATCAATGTCCTATCTAAATTTGCTCCAAAACTTTTTACATATAGGATAATTAACGAATATCCACACAACATTAATTCCTATACTCAAGGCCTCGAGTTTTATGATAATCGACTTTTCGAGAGTATAGGTCTTAGAGGAAAATCGGCGCTTAAGGAAATAGAATTCAAGTCAGGAACGATCAATAGAAATTTACCCATTGATGATTTATATTTTGCTGAAGGTATAACAATACTTGACGAAAAGATATACCAACTAACATGGCAATCTAAAATAGGATTTATCTATGATCTAAATAGTTTTAAATTAATTGATTCATTTAACTATAATAAAAGTCGTGAAGGGTGGGGATTATGTAACGACGGTAAATTAATTTATAAATCTGATGGAACATCAAAAATTTGGATTATTGACCCAGAAAGTCTAGATGAAATTGATTTTATTCAGGTAACAACCAATAAATCAATTATTTCAAAAATTAATGAAATGGAATGGATCAATGGGAAGATTTATGCAAACACCTATCAATCTAACAAAGATGTAATTGTTATAGTAGATCCTGAAACAGGATTTGTTGAAGGCGTAATTGATTTCAATGGACTAAAGAAAAAAGTAATAAATCATCCTAAAATTGATGTTTTAAATGGTATTGCTTACAATAAAAACTCAAAAACAATTTTTGTGACTGGTAAGAACTGGAGTAAACTTTTTGAAGTAGAAATTATAGAAAAAAATATTACTGAGTTGTAAAGAGAGGCCTATTATTCATAAAATCATATACCTCACCAGAAATTGAGCTTAATTTTGAATTGTCTGAAGAGTTATTAAGTGAACTATCAATCAGAGTCACAACTTTTCTTATTTCATCCTCTTTAAGACCACGAGTTGTAACAGCAGCGGTTCCTAGCCTGATTCCGCTTGTAACAAAGGGTGACTTATCATCGAAAGGAACCATATTTTTATTTGTAGTTATGTTTGATTTTACTAATGCTATTTCAGCGTCTTTGCCAGTTATATTTTTATTTCTTAAATCTATCAGTACTAGATGATTATCGGTACCGTTTGATATTATGTTGTAATCAAGTTTTTGTAACTCATTGGCCATAACTTTTGCATTTTTAATTACTTTTTTACAGTAATTTTTAAAAGACGGCTGAAGACATTCTTCAAAAGCTATTGCCTTGGCAGCTATTACATGTTCCAGAGGGCCCCCCTGATTTCCAGGAAATACAGCCATATCAAGAAGATTTGACATTTTTTTAAGTTTTCCATTTTTTAATTTAAAATTAAATGGATTGTCAAAATCTTTACCCATTAAAATCAAACCACCTCTTGGACCCCTTAATGTTTTATGCGTAGTAGTAGTTACGACATGGCAATGCGGGATAGGATCATTTAACAAATCCGAAGCTATTAGCCCACTTGGGTGTGATATATCTGCCATGAGAAAAGAACCACAAGAATCAGCTATTTCTCTAAACTTTTTAAAATCTATATCTCTGGAGTAAGCTGATGCACCAGCAATTATCATTTTTGGCTTAATTTTTTTTGCCAGAGTACTTATTTCGTCATAGTTTAAAACACCTGTATCTTTTTCTACTCCGTAAAAGTGTGCATTGTATAACCTACCTGAAAAATTTACAGGCGAGCCGTGGGTTAAATGACCACCATGAGCCAAATCAAAACCAAAAATAATATCACCCGGTTTTAAAAAAGCATGAAAAACAGCAGTATTCGCTTGTGAACCAGAATGTGGCTGGACATTGGCATAATCTGCACCAAATAAAACTTTAGCTCTATCAATTGCAATTTGTTCTATTTCGTCAATAACTTCGCAACCGCCATAGTATCTTTTACCAGGGTAACCTTCAGCATATTTATTGGTCAGAATTGAACCAGTTGCTTCCATGACTGCTGGAGAGGTAAAATTTTCAGATGCTATCAATTCAATTCCTGATAATTGTCTATTTTTTTCTTTTTTAATTAATTCAAAAACAACATCTTTATTTTTCATATTGATCTAATGACAATGTAAAATTATCATTTATTGATAATTATGAGACCTTTATTTTATTTTAAAAAATAATTTTATCAAAACTTAATTAACAATTGCAGTTTGGAGAAAAAAAATCTAAAACTTTGAATTAAATTTATAATATAATATTATCAAAATATATACAAAATGATTAGAATGTATAATAAAATCTTATAGCAAAATAAATAATTTAATTTAAAGTAAATATTGAAAAAAGAAACAATATCAATTATTAACAAAAAGGCAAAATTCAATTATTTTATTGAAGATGAATATACTGCAGGAATTGTATTAACAGGATCAGAAATAAAATCGATAAGGAAAAGAAATGTTTCTATTTCAGAGAGTTTTTGTGAGTTTAACGATAATGATGAGTTGTTTATAACAAAGATGTACATAAAAGAATATCAAAATTCGACTTACAATAGAAACAGTCTATCTCAAAGAAAATTATTGCTAAATAGAAAAGAGCTCAAAAAGCTGAAAAAAAAAATAGCTGATATTGGAGTAACAATTATCCCCCTAAATTTATTTATTAACGATTCAGGTTTCGCTAAGTTAAAAATAGCAATAGCGAAGGGAAAAAAATTGCATGATAAAAGAAGGAGCCTTAAGGAAAAAGAAATAAAAAGAGATATAGAAAAATCAAGAAAAAGTAATTAATCTTTATTTTCCTCTTAATAAAGGAACAAATTTAAATTGACCAAACTCCTCTCTTTTGAATTTACTTTTTCCTAATCTAGTAAACCTATACATTATTTGTTCATCTACTCCGATTGGAATGACCATTCTTCCACCTAATTTTAGTTGATTAATTAAATTTTTTGGAATTTCTCGAGCAGCAGCTGTTACGATGATGGCATCAAAAGGTGCACTATCAATTATTCCCAAATAACCATCTGCGAAAAGATTTTTTTTTATTTTGATAGATAAATTTTTAAAGGTCAATGAAGATTTTTTGAAAAGTGTCTTGTCTCTCTCAATAGTATATACATCAAAACCTAAAAATGACAATATTGCAGACTGATATCCTGACCCTGTACCAATTTCAAGTACTTTATCTCCTTCTTGGCAATTAATTAATTCTGTTTGAAAGGCAACAGTAAAAGGTTGGGATATGGTTTGGCCTGACTCAATCTGAAAAGCCTTATTTTTATAAGAGTGGGAAATTAGTCCTGGATCCATAAATAAATGTCTAGGGACATTATTTAAGGCCTTTAAAACGCCTTTATTTTTTATTCCTAATGATTTAAGTTTAGACACCATTAATTTTCTTTGACCTTGATACTTTGGTAAATCACTATTTGATTTCATTAACCTCTAAGAATATTAATAAAAAATATAAACATTAAATTACTTTAAAAATGTAATTTTAACATCAACAAATGAAAAGTGTCTACTAAACTAATCAAAATAGGAGTATTTGGTGCTGGCCACCTTGGTAAAATTCATTTAAAATTATTAAATGAATCTAAAAAATTTAGTCTAGTAGGATTTTATGATGTAAATCCTGAATACTCAATGAAAATTGAAAAGCAATTTGGATATAAATATTTTAATGATTCAAACCTTTTAATTGAATCTTCAGAAGCCCTTGCAATTATAACGCCGACTCAATTTCATCATGAGATAGCAATAAAATGCTTAAAAAAAAACAAGCATATTTTCATCGAAAAGCCAATTGCACAAAATGTTAATGAAGCTGATGAAATTGTGAGATTATCTAAAGAAAAAAAAGTAATAGGTCAAGTAGGTCACGTTGAGAGATTTAATCCTGCATTTAATTCAATAAAAAAAATAATTGAAAACCCGATGTTTATTGAATCACATCGGCTCTCTGAATTTAATCCAAGGGGGACAGATGTTTCAGTAGTATTAGATTTGATGATTCATGATATTGATATTGTATTAAGTTTGATATCATCCGAGGTAAAAAATATTTCCTCCTCAGGGGTTTCTGTAATCAGTGATAGCCCAGATATCGCAAATGCTAGAATTGAGTTTTGTAATGGAGCCGTCGCCAATTTAACAGCCAGTAGAATTTCTCTTAAAAATATGCGTAAACTCAGATTCTTTCAAAAAGAAACATATATTTCGGTTGATCTTTTTAATAAAAAAGTTGAAGTTGTAAAAATGATAGATGCACCAAGGGAATTAGATCAATACTCATTAACACTTGAAAATGCTGAAGGAAAGAAAAAGCAAATACTTTTTAAAAATCCTGAAATTATGAACTACAATGCCATTCAAATTGAATTGGAAAACTTTGCAAATTCAATTAATGACAATAAGGAACCAATTGTCACTCTTGAAGATGCGACAAAAGCATTAAAAGTAGCTCATTCAATTATTAATTCGATGTAATTTTCATGGATTTAATTCAAAAAAACTTACAAAAAATAAAAGAAGAAATTGGTCAAAATATTTTGGTTGTAGCAGTTTCAAAGACAAAATCAATTGATTATATAAAAAAAGCGTACGAAACTGGGCACAGAGATTTTGGTGAAAATAAAATTCAAGAAATGACATCTAAATTTAATAGTTTACCAAAAGACATAAATTGGCACATGATTGGACACATTCAGACAAACAAAGTTAAATATTTAGCCCCATACGTGTCCTTGATACATAGCTTAGATAGTTTAAAACTAGCTAAAGAGATTAATAAACAAGCTATCAAAAATTAAAGAGTTATCGAATGCTTAATACAATATAAAATATCGACAGAAAAGACAAAGTACGGGTTAAATGAAAATGAAGTAATGGAAATAATTAAATTACAGGACAATTTTGAGGGTATAAAAATTTCAGGATTAATGGGCATGGGGTCTTTTGTAGATGATGAAAGTATAACAGATAAAGAGTTTAAAAAATTAAAAGTCCTTTATGATAAAATAAAATGCTCTAACAGTAACTTTAAGTTAATTTCAATGGGTATGACCTTGGATTATAATCTGGCAATCAAAAATGGATCAAATATTATTAGAATTGGCAGTAAAATTTTTGGAGAAAGAAATGAATAAAAGTTTTGCCATTTTAGATGTGGAAACAACAGGTGGAAAATTCAATGAAGAGAAAATTACCGAAATCTCAATACTGGTATATGATGGAAGAAAAATTGTAAAAACATTTGAAACTTTAATTAACCCACAAAAAGATATACAACCTTTTGTTCAAAGACTTACAGGAATTAGTAATGAATTAGTCAAGAATTCCCCAAAATTTAAAGATGTATCTGAAAAAATTAATAAAATCACAAAAGATAAAATAATTGTTGCCCACAATGTAAATTTTGATTACAGAATTATCAAAAATGAATTTCAAAGTATTAATGTAAAATATCAAAGAGATTTACTATGTACTGTTGATTTATCCAAGTTAATTTTTCCAAATTTAAAGTCATATAAGCTGACCAATTTACTGTCAAATTTTGGAATTGTAAATGAAAATCCACATAGGGCATTTTCTGACGCTCTAGGCGCTTTAAAACTATTTAAAATATTAATGAATAAAGATTTAGAATTGAAATTTATAAAATCAAACATTAAATCAAACGATAATGGGCAATAGTATTTTTTACTATTTTTATTATAAACTTCTTACCTTTACCATGAATTTATAATATGGACATAGATTCAAATAAGAATTTAAAATCACTACTTCACGAAATTATTTATGAGGCCGACACCCCGGAAGGTAAGCTTTTTGATGTACTTTTATTGATATTGATACTTCTTAGTGTATTTGTAGTTATGTTAGACAGTATCACTATCTTCCATCATAATTATAGATACTTATTTGATATAATAGAGTGGATAATTACGGTCATTTTTTCCATAGAATATGCATTAAGAATAATTGTAGTAAAAAAGCCAATAAAATATATTACTAGCTTTTTTGGGATCATTGATTTGTTATCAATTTTACCTCAATATTTAAGCTTCTTTTTTGTTAGTAGTGGTTCATTAGCTGCTTTAAGAGCTTTGAGACTTCTTAGAATTTTTAGAATTCTTAAATTGACAAGGTTCATTGGTGAATCAAATTTTTTAATCAGATCTTTAAAAGCTAGTCGTGCCAAAATCGGCGTGTTTTTATTTACAGTTTTTATTTTATCAATAATATTTGGTACCATCATGTATTTAATTGAGGGCGAAGAAAACGGTTTTACAAGTATTCCAGAAAGCATTTATTGGACAATTGTGACTTTAACTACGGTTGGATATGGTGATATAGCACCCGGTACTACAATTGGGAGGTTTATTGCATCAATAATTATGATTATGGGATATGGGATTATAGCAGTTCCTACAGGGATTGTAAGTGCAGAGATGGCTCAAAAAAGAAGAAGACCTGATACCAACACTCAATCATGTCCAAATTGTGCCGAATCTTCACACAAGGATAACGCTAAGTTCTGCCATAGTTGTGGTAATTTACTCAATGAACAAGAATAAGTTAGTTTATATTGGTGGTCCAACTTGTTCAGGAAAAACTATTTTATCCATTTTATTAGCTCAAATTTTTAATACCGAGATTATATCTTGTGATTCAAGGCAGATTTATAAAGAAGTTTCAATAGGAACTGCAAAACCTTCTGATAAATATTTAAAAACAATAAAACATCATTTTATAAATCACATATCAATACATGAGGATTTTAATGTTGGAATTTATAAACAGCAAGCAAACAAAATACTTGAGTCAATTTTTAAAAAACATAAAATCGTAATCATGGTTGGAGGTTCTGGTTTATATGCAGACTCCATTTTATATGGAATTAATGATTTTCCAAAAGTCAAAAATTCAGTTAAAATTAAAGTTAAATCGTTGCTTGAAAATGAAGGTATGGAAAAGTTAAATTCAATGCTTAAAAAATATGATCCAGAATATTACAGTATTGTAGACAAAAATAACCCTCGAAGAGTTATAAGGGCTTTAGAGGTTAATTTGTCCTCTGGGAAGCCTTTTGGGTCATTCTTCAAAAAAAAAAGAGTAAATAATCTTTATGAATCCAAAATATTATTAATGAATCTAGAGAAAAAAGAACTGTATAAAAAAATAAACAGTAGAGTTGACAATATGATCTCTCAAGGTTTGGAAATAGAGGCAAAAAAACTTTATAAGTATAAAACCTTAAACTCTTTACATACTGTTGGTTATAGAGAGTTTTTTAATTACTTTGATGGAAAGTTAAATTTTGAAAACACCATAGACGAAATAAAAAAAAATACTAGAAGGTATGCAAAAAGACAAATAACATGGAATAAAAAATATAAAGAGGCGTATTTAGTAAATGACAATTATAATTTGGATGAAATAATGAAATTCGTTGAAAATTAATTCAAACATTAAACCTAAAATGCATAATATCTCCATCATTAACTATATAATTCTTCCCCTCTAATCTTAGCTTCCCAGCTTCTTTTATTTTTGTCTCGTTCTTATAATTTAAATAATCAGCATAAGAAATTACCTCTGATCTGATAAAACCTTTTTCGAAATCGGAGTGTATAACCCCTGCAGCTTTCTGAGCGTTCCATCCAATTTGAATTGTCCAAGCTCTAACCTCTTTCTCCCCTACTGTAAAAAATGTATGCATATTCAAAAGCTTGTATGTTTTATTTATAAGCCTTAAGGAAGCAGGTTCATTTATTTGATAGTCATCTAAAAAAGATTGTCTATCGGAGAATTCTTCAATTTCAAAAATCTCAGCTTCAAGTGAGATTGCTAAAATAAGCATCTCAGATTTTTCCAATTTAATCATTTCATTAACTCTGTTTGTAAAATTATTCCCTTGTTTCAAATCTTCTTCAGATACATTACAAACATATAAGATGGGTTTAAGTGTCAAAAGATTTAGATCTTTAACGAATTTCATTTCGTCTAAATCCATACTTAGAGTTCTCAAGTTCTCAGATTTTAGCAATTTATTTTTAATCTTTTCTAGAATAGATAGATATTTGAAATGATCTTTGTCTCCAGCCCTCAATTTTTTTGAAACTTTTTCAATTTGTTTATCAACTGTTTCAAGATCTTTAATTTGTAGTTCCAAATCAATTATTTCTTTATCTCGTATAGGATCAACCGTACCCTCCACATGGGTAATATTAGAATTCTCAAAACATCTCAAGACATGTATCAGAGCGTCAGTTTCCCTTATATTAGCTAAAAACTGATTCCCAAGACCTTCTCCTTTGCTTGCGCCCTTTACAAGCCCTGCAATATCAACAATTTCAATATTAGCAGGAATTGTTTGTTTTGGATTTATTATGTTTGTTAGGTTGGTCAATCTTTCGTCTGGTACATTTACTCTTCCAATGTTGGGTTCTATGGTGCAAAAGGGAAAATTTGCTGAATGGGCTTTAGAATTTGATAAACAGTTGAATAATGTAGATTTTCCGACATTGGGTAAACCAATAATTCCGGCCTTCATAAGAATGATTTATTTACCATGCATAAAAGATTGCTTGTCGAGAAGTTGAGATTCACTTTCAATATTATTTTCATCTGGTACACAGCAATCTACTGGACATACCGCAGCACACTGAGGCTCATCATGAAAACCCTTGCACTCAGTGCATTTATTAGGCACAATATAATAATACTCGTCTGAAATAGGCTCTTGTAGGAGATCTGCATCTATAGACTCACCACTAGATAAATTTAATAACCCTTTCAAAGAAGTTCCATCGCTAAATTTCCAATCCTCTGATGACTCATAAATAGCAGTATTTGGGCACTCTGGTTCGCAAGCACCGCAATTAATGCACTCATCAGTAATTATAATGGCCATTTGTTAGTTAATTTAGTGCAAAAATAAAACGTTAGTTGATATTTTGCAAAATATGAAAGATTTAGATAAAAAAATTAGAGCCTTTGTCAAACTTGGGAATTATTTAAGGAGGGATGAAATTGACTCTAAATTAAATGATCTAATTGTTAAAACTGAAAATAATAATAGTTGGTTTATATTCGAAAACACTCTTAAAGCAATAAAAATTTGGGGAAATACTTTAAGAAAAGAAAATCTTTTAAAATGGTCAACTAAGTACAATTTTGAAAAAAAGAAAATAAAAAAAATTGGTATTATAATGGCGGGTAACATTCCAATCGTTGGATTCCATGATCTTATTTGTGTTTTATTCACAAATCATATTGCAATTGTCAAAACCTCTTCTTCAGATCCATTTTTAATTCCTTTTTTTTTTAAAAAATTAGTTGAATTTGAAGCAGATTTTAAGGATAGAGTAATTTTTAAAAATAAAATAGATTTTGTTCATGCTCTTATAGCAACTGGTAATAATACTACTATTAAACACATAAATGAAAAGTTTCACTTCTATCCATCGATTTTAAGGGGGAATAGAAATTCAGTTGCTGTATTAAATGGAAAAGAATCCGTTCAAGAATTAGAACTTTTATCCAATGACATTCTGCAATATTTTGGTTTTGGGTGTAGAAGCATAACAAAAATTTATGTACCTAATAATTACAATTTTTCTAATCTAAAAACAATTTTAAAGAAAAAATCAGAACTAATATCATTAAAATATTATTTAAATAACTTTAAAAAAAATAAGGCTATAAACGAGATAATTAAAAGTAAATTTCATATTGCCGGAAAATTGATATTAATAGAAAGTAAAAGTATACATGCTGAAATTTCGTCAGTCAATTATGAATATTATAGTAATCTAAATTTTGTACATAATGAAATAAGATCTAATCTTAAAAATATTCAATGTTTTGTTGGCAACTTGAATCAAAATGGTTTCATAAAATTTGGTGAAGTGCAAAAACCGAATTTGTGGAACTATGCAGACGATATTGATACAGTTGAATTTTTATTATCTCTGTGAGTAAATTGTTGAAAAACATTTTAAAATCCAAACCTATTAGATAGGTGTTTTTGATTTAATATGATGATATTTGTGCTGAATTTTTAATTATGAAAAAATATAATTTTAATGCAGGGCCTTCAGCACTTCCAAATGATGTTTTCAATTACTCTTCTGAAGCTATAAAAGAAATAGATAATACAGGTTTATCTTTACTAGAAATATCTCACAGAAGTAAAAAATTTTTGGAAATAATTACAAGGGCAAAGGATTTGGCTCTTAAAATATCTGACCTAGACCAAGACAATTATGAAGTCTTATTTCTACAAGGAGGCGCAAGTCATCAATATTTAATGGTTGCTTCGAACTTTTTGAACAATGTTGCAGGTTATGTAAACACTGGAACCTGGTCAGAAAAGGCTATAGCCGAAGCAAAATTTTATGGAAATGTAATTGAAGTTGCATCCTCCAAAAATAAAAATCATACTTACATCCCAAGTAATATTGAAGTTTCAGATGGCTTGGATTACTTACATATAACATCCAATAATACAATTTTTGGAACTCAATTTCATGAATTTCCTAAAACTAAAACTCCCTTGATTGCCGACATGAGTTCTGATATTTTTTCTAGAAAAATAGACTTCTCAAACTTTGACCTTATTTATGCAGGTGCTCAAAAAAATATTGGTGCTGCTGGTGTAACCCTTGTTATTCTAAAAAAAGAATTTTTAAAAAAAAATAAAAGGAAAATACCATCAATATTGAGTTATCAAAATCATGTTGATAAAGAAAGTTTGTATAATACACCCCCTGTTTTTTCTATTTTTACTTGCATGCTTAATATGGAATGGATTTTAAAATCTGGAGGTGTTTTAGAGATTGAAAAGAAAAACACAGAGAAAGCTAAATTACTTTACAGTGAAATTGATAAAAATGATGCCTTTCACGGCTTTGTTGAAAATTCGAGCAGAAGTAACATGAATGTGACTTTTGGTATTAATAATTATTATAACTCAGAGAAGTTTGATGAAATGTGCTCAAAAAATAATATTCATGGTATTAAAGGGCATAGGTCTGTTGGTGGCTATAGGGTTTCTTTATATAATGCTATTTCAATTGATAGTGTTAAAGTTTTGGTTGAGGTTATGCAAAAATTTAACAAAGAAGGATGATATGAAAGTTTTAGCTAACGACGGTTTATCGGGTAATGCAGTCAACATTTTAAAAGAAAATGGTTTTGATGTTTATTTGGACAAGATTGAGCAAAATAATTTAATAGACTTCATTAATATCAACAAAATATCCGTTCTTCTTGTGCGAAGTGCTACTCATGTTAGAAAGAACCTTATAGATAAATGTAAGTCATTAAAATTAATAGGTCGTGGAGGTGTTGGCATGGATAATATCGATGTTGAATACGCAAGGGGTAAAGGTATTTTAGTTTTCAATACTCCTTCCGCTTCATCAAATTCAGTAGCAGAACTTGTATTTGCTCATTTGTTTAGTGGATCAAGACTTTTGTTTGATAGCAACAGAAACATGCCATTAGAAGGTGAAAAAAAGTTCAAAACCCTAAAGAAAAATTATTCAAAAGGTATGGAGCTTAAAAATAAAAATTTAGGTATAATAGGACTTGGTAAAATTGGACGTGAAGTTGCAAAAATTGGTTTCGGCTTAGGGATGAATGTTTTTGGCTTTGATAAGTTTATAATTGAAAAAAGTATAAATATTGTTCTTAATGAACAAAACGGATACAATTTTCAAATTAATTTAGTAACGTTCGATGAAATTTTGGAAAAGTCTGATTTTTTAACCCTACATGTTCCAGCCCAAAAAACCTTTCTAATCGGTAAGAAAGAATTTGATAAGATGAAGAATGGTTCATCAATTATTAATGCCTCTAGAGGGGGTATAATTGATGAAAGGGAATTAATTAAAAATCTTGACAGTGGAAAAATAAAATTTGCCGGCTTAGATACATTCGAGAATGAACCTAATCCAAGTATATCCATTCTGATGCATCCTAAAATTTCCCTAACTCCACATATTGGAGCCGCCACATCTGAAGCTCAAGAAAGGATAGGTGCAGAATTAGCAAAACAAATTTGTGATTTTTACAAAAAATGAACAGATGGTTAGTACTCTTGAAATCTAAATGGAACATAAAGTCAAATTTTCAATTACTTTTGATATTTGTAGTATTTGGTTTAACTGGTTCCTTTTCCTTAAAACTCGCCAAACCTCTGCTTTATTACTTTGGATTTAGTCGCGAGATATTCAATAATTTTTTTCTTGGTGATATCTTTTATTGGTTTCTTAGATTGCTCATAATTTTTCCTATTTATCAGTTACTACTACTTTTTTTTGGCTTGATATTTTTTCAGTTTTCTTTTTTCTGGGAATTAGAAAAAAAGATTTTGAAAAAAATTGGTTTTGGAAAACTTTTTTCTAATCCAAAAAAGAAATAATTAGTCAGTCAAATAATCTCTAAACTTTTCTTTAAAAATCTTTACTTTGGGCGATATAACTAAACTGCAGTAAGTTTGATTTTGATTCATGTTGTAATAATCAACATGATAATCTTCGGCTTGGAAGAATTGCATTTTGCTATTTACTTCGGTTACAATTTCATCATTAAACTTTTTGCTAATCTTTTTTATAAAGTTTTCAATAAATTTTAGTTGGCTTTTGTTGGAGTAAAATATTACAGATCTATATTGCGGTCCTATATCATTTCCCTGACGATTCATTGATGTTGGGTCATGAACATAAAAAAAAATTTCTAAAATTTTTGAAAAGCTAATAATATTGATGTCAAATACAACTTTTACAACCTCAGCATGACCAGTATTTCCTGTACAAACATTTTTATATTTTGCTTCCTCTTTCTTTCCGCCCATATAACCAGAAATGACTTCATCTACTCCATTTACTTGGCCAAAAATAGTTTCAATACACCAAAAACATCCTCCACCTAAATAAACCGTTTCTTTATTTAACATCATTTATTTTTAATATTTAAAAATATAAAAAGAAGATTTAAAATATTGTAATTTGGATATAAATTATAAATGTGATTAAGGGGAAAAAATTAAGAAAAAATTATAATAACAAAATTGTATTAGATATTCCTAGACTTGAAATCAAACAATCTCAAATCGTTTCAATCTGTGGCCCCTCAGGTGCTGGTAAAACAACTCTATTAAATATTCTTGGTACTTTGACGAAACCAGACAGCCTCAAAGGAACATCACTCAATATAATGGACGAAGACATTACCAAAATGTTTCCAGATAATTTAGCAGAATTCAGAAACAGGCATTTGGGATTTATCTTTCAATTTCATGAATTATTAAATGAATTTAATGTTATAGAAAACGTTATAATACCAGGATTAATAGCGAATAAAGAAAGGAATAAATTAATAAAAAAAGGTACAGAAATTCTTAAAATTTTAAATATAGTTGATTTAAAATATAGTAATCCAAACAATATTTCGGGGGGAGAAAAACAAAGGGTTGCGGTTGCAAGATCACTCATTAATGATCCTTCAATTATATTTGCCGATGAGCCGAGTGGAAATTTAGATGCAAAAAACGCTGATGAATTGCATAAATTATTTTTTAAACTGCGAAATGAGTTCGGACAAACATTTGTAATTGTAACTCATAACGAAAAATTGTCTAAAATATCCGATAAAATACTAAAACTTGTAGATGGCAAAATTCAAAATAAGTGAAATTAAGTCTTTATTAGACTACAAAGCCGATTTATATGAAAATGAGAATTTTATAGAAAGTGATCCCATTTCAATACCACATCTTTTTTCAAAAAAGGAGGATATAGAAATTAGTGGTTTTATAACTTCAACTATTTCGTGGGGTCAAAGAAAAACGATTCTTAAAAATGCAAAACAAATAGTAGAGATGATGGATTTATCTCCATTTGATTTTATATATAATCATTCTGAATCAGATTTGAAGCCTTTATCTAAATTTATTCATAGAACTTTCAATGGGACTGATTTGATTTTTTTTATAAAATCATTGAAAAATATTTATAAAAATCATGGTGGTCTTGAAAATATATTTAAACCAAACAATAAAAAACAGAACATGGGAGAAGTGATTCATGAAATGAAAAAAATATTTTTTTCTATCTCGCATGAAAATCGAACAATAAAACATGTATCTGATCCTCTTAAAGGTTCAGCTGCTAAGAGAATTAACATGTTTTTAAGATGGATGGTTAGATCTAATAAAAGGAAAGTCGATTTTGAGATATGGAAATCTATTAGCTCTAGCCAGTTATCTTGTCCTTTGGACGTTCATACAGGAAGAATAGCAAGAAAATTAAATATTTTGAAACGTAATCAAAATGACTTTAAAGCAACTTTAGAACTGGATTTTCATTTAAGGAAATTAAATCCCAACGACCCAGTTAAATATGATTTTGCTTTATTTGGACTGGGAGTCTTTGAGAAATTTTAAATATTTTGTTTAAAACATACTTAGGTATAAGGTATGGTTTTAGTAAATTTACAATCGAATATGAAAATTCTTTTAAAAACTGCAACCGTTTTAGAGGGTAGTAGTCCCTTCCATACCAAAACAGTTGATATTTTGATTGAAGACGGTAAAATAAAGGATATTTCAGATAAAATAAATTCTTCTACAGAGTTAATTATTTCCAGAAAAAATCTACATGTATCATTAGGTTGGTTTGACTCCAGTGTTTGTTTTGGAGAACCTGGGTTAGAGATTAGGGAGACAATTGAAAATGGTTTAAAAACAGCTTCTCATAGTGGTTTTACTGACATCTGTCTTCAACCAAATACTTTACCTAAAATAGATAATAACTCTATTTTAAGCTCTCTTAAAAGACATGCTTATCAATATCCCTGCGAGATTCATCCTATAGCTTGTTTTAGTATCGAGGGAAAAGGGGAAAATATGACTGAATATTTTGATTTACACAAAGGAGGAGCAGTTGCCTTTGGAGATTTTTTGACTCCAATTAAAAATCCTAATCTCTTAAAATCTGCTCTTCTTTATGTTCAATCATTTGATGGTCTAATCATGTCTACTCCAAGAGACCCATACATAAATCTCAACGGTATAGTTAACGAAGGTATTAAGTCTACTGAATTGGGGTTATTATCAATTCCATCCATTGCAGAAACAACCCAAATTCAAAGAGATTTGAGTATTCTAGAATATACTGGTGGAAAACTTCATATTCCACATATTTCCTCTTTAGAAAGTGTCGAAATTATTAGGAGAGCAAAAAAAAATGGATTAAAAGTTACAGCAAGTGTACCTATTGCAAACTTAATTTTCAATGACAATGTTTTAGATGGCTTCAATTCAAATTATAAATTGTTTCCTCCAATAAGAAACAAAGAAGATCAAAAAATATTAAAAGAAGCAGTTTTAGATGGAACTATTGATATTGTAACATCTCACCACCAACCAATAAATCCAGAGCTTAAACAAGTTGATTTTAATTCTGCAGAATATGGTACTATTTCACTTGAAACTATGTTTGGTCTTTTAAATAAAATTTTTCCAATTGAAAAAGTGATTGATATTCTTACAAAAGGTAGATCGATTTTCAATATGCAAAATCCAAAAATAGAAATAGGAGCTAATGCATGTTTAACTTTTTTTGACCCCTCAAAAAGAGACAAATTTACATTAGATAAAATAATATCAACATCAAAAAATTGTGCGTTTATTGATATGGAAATTATTGGAAAAGTATACGGATGTATAAATAAAAATAAAATTTACAACCTTCAAAATTGATTAAGCAACTTAATTATCTTATTTATGAAGGGAATATTCATACTAATGATAGAAAAGTCGTATTCCTACTTCATGGATATGGCAGTAACGAGCAAGATTTATTTTCTTTAAAAGAATTCATACCCCCTAGTTATACAATAATTTCATTAAGAGCTCCAATTTCATTAGATTATAATTCATATGCTTGGTATTCAATAGATTTTGAAAATACTATCGACAAGTGGATGAATAATGACGAGGCTGTCAAATCAAAGAATATTATTGTAAGTGATATATTACTCCATTTAAAAGATTTAGGTTTTAAAGATAGAGTATCAATTTTAGGATTTAGTCAAGGCGCAATTTTAAGTTGGGCATTAGGAATAGAATATCCCCACTTAATTAAAAATATTCTTCCGTTAAGTGGGTATTATAATTCTGAAATAACATGCTTAGATTCAAATTCTGAGTTGAAAGTAAATTGTTTTTCTAGTCATGGAATTAATGACCCAGTTATTCCTATTGATTGGGCCCGAAAAGGAGTCCAAACTCTAAAAAAAAATAATTTTAAGATTACTTTTAAAGAATACCATTCTGGTCATGAAATCGATGGGGAAAATTTAAAAGATTTAATCGAATGGCTTAATAAAAATTGAATTACTAGAGATCTAGTAAATGAAGTATTCCTTTACGTCAAATTCTATTTCATTTTTATTAAAATAATATTCTATCCACATTTCTCCCCACTTGCTACCATTTGAAAAATCAGCTATTATCCATTTGTGGTTCAATATTTTAATCTTATTTATTAAGTATATGTTGCTATTATTTGATAGTGGAACAAAGAAATCAGGTTTTTTATTAAAATTTTTCTCATAAAGTTGGTCCCTTATGTAAGAAATAAGAGAATCGACATCAAAGTCATTAAAATATTTTAACGCTTCTGGGTTGTCTTTTAAAGAGAAATAAATTTCGTCAGAAAAAGTTTTATCAATTAATTTTAATTGGTTTTCCAATGAATCAATTTTTTTAATTAAACTTTTAGATTTTATGTTATGTAAATCGGAAACCTTTAGATAATTAATACTGAGGAAAATCAAGATTAAAAACATAAAGCAAACAACATAAATTAAAATTTTATTTTTCATCAGTTGGATTTAATTGATAGATTATCATAAGCAACATAAATATTTTTTGGAAGTGCTTTTTGAATTTCATCATGAAAACCCATGTAATGACTTATGTGAGTAAGATATGTTTTCTTTGGATTAATTTTTCTTGATAATTCTAAAGCCTCGTCTAAATTCAAATGTGAATGATGTTCTTTTTTTCTAAGTGCGTTTAGTACCAAAACATCTAATTTTTTTAATTTCAAAATTTCAGAGTCAGTAATTGACTTCACATCTGTCAAATAAGCAAAATTATCTATTCTGTATCCAATTATTGGTAATTTGCCATGATAAACTTCAATAGGAATTATCTCTTTCTCCCCAAGGGTAAATTTTTCATTTTTATTAATAATTTTTATGTTTACGGAGGGAGCCCCAGGATATTTGTTTTCATCATCAACTATGTAATCAAAACGTTTACTCAAGAAATTGAATACTCTCTTAGTCAAAATGAGATCTATCTTACCTTGTCTAAAATAAAAAGGACGAATATCATCTAAACCCGCGGTGTGATCTGCGTGCTCATGTGTATACAAAATTCCATCTAACTTGTTAGTACCACAATTTAACATTTGTTGTCTGAAATCAGGACCGCAGTCAATTACAAAAAAAAACTTTTCCCATTTTAATGCAATCGAAACTCTCAACCTTTTGTCCTTTGGGTTTTTACTTTTACATACAGGATGATTACTTCCGATAATTGGGACACCTTGTGAAGTGCCTGTTCCTAAAAAAATTATATCAATCACTAATTCAAAGGTAAACTTTGTATATAAATTCTACAATCTTTGTAGATTTGAA
>MDTG01122411.1_pt1 | contig 52581 bp, 51 predicted proteins | sample 811421 | NCBI WGS metagenome assembly MDTG01 (sample SAMN05326645, study PRJNA326480) | marine metagenome | isolation source: seawater | place: Pacific Ocean: South East | collected 2011
AAGACCGAGTTGAAGATGCTATGCACGCAACTAGAGCTGCTGTAGAGGAAGGAATATTACCTGGTGGTGGTACAGCCCTTCTTTATGCTACAAGTGTACTAAAAAACTTGAAAGTGGGTAACGATGATCAAAGATATGGTGTAGACATTGTTAGGAAAGCTCTTTCAGCTCCTTTAAAGCAAATAGCACAAAACTCTGGATTTGATGGCGCAGTTATTGCTGGAAAAATTTTAGAGAGTAAAGACAATTCTCATGGCTTTGATGCACAGTCTGGTAAATTTTGTGACTTAGTAAAAGCTGGTATAGTTGATCCAACTAAAGTTGTGAGAACAGCACTGATTGATGCTGTCTCAGTTGCTGCTTTATTAACTACTACAGAGGCAATGATAACAGATAAACCAGAGGATAAATCATCTGCACCAGCAATGCCTGATATGGGTGGCATGGGCGGAATGGGTGGCGGAATGCCAGGTATGATGTAAAATAAACCTAAGGTTTTTTATTTTAGGGCCCCTCTTTTTTTTGAGGGGCCTTCTTTTATTTTTTATAAGACTATTAAAACAAGCTCATTTAAGCTAAAAATTAATTTAATGGGTAAAATCAAAATAATAGCTGAAGCCGGTGTAAATCATAATGGTAGTATTGACAGAGCACACCAGCTAATTGACAAGGCCACTGAATGCAAAGCCACTGCTATTAAATTTCAAACTTTTAAAACTAAAAATCTTATCTCATCATCAGCCCCACTTGCCACACACCATAAAAAAAATATTAAGGAAAGAATTTCTCATGAAGATCTTATAAGTAGATTAGAAATACCATTTGAAGCTTTTGATGAACTAAAAAAACATTGCGAAAAAAATCAAATAGAATTTTTATCAACACCATATGACATAGAGTCAGCTAATTACTTAATTAACTTGGGCGTAAATGATATCAAGATAGCTAGTAGTGAATTGACGAACTTTCCACTTTTAGAAGTATTGGCCAAATCAAAAAAAAATTTAATTCTTTCAACGGGTATGAGCTCATTTGAGGAAATTACAGATAGTATTAATTTTATACAAAACTTTAACAAATCTCTCACGGTTTTAAAATGCACATCTAATTACCCATCTGCCTTCAAAGATACTAACATTTTAGGATTAGAAAAAATAAAAAATAAATTTCCAACTATTAAAATTGGCTTTTCTGATCATTGTGTTGGGCCCGAAGCTTCGATTTTAGCTGTTGCTTTTGGTGTAGATTTGATTGAAAAGCACTTTACATTGAATAAGAATGATTGGGGACCTGACCATAAAGCATCTTTAGATTTTGAACAATTCAAGCAATTTGTAACTAATATTAGAAATGCTGAGTTAGCATTGGGAGATAAAAATTGGGAGCTATCTAAAGAAGAGCTTGAACAAAAAAAAGTTATGCAAAAAGGTACTTATGCTAAAAAAAATATCAAAAAAGGAGAAATAATAACCATTGAGCATGTTGACTTCTTAAGACCTATAGGTTCAATATCACCAAAAGATTTTTACATAAATTATAAAAATAAAGTTGTTTATGAAAATATAAAAATAGGCCAAGAGATTAAAAAAAAATATTTTGAAAAAAGAGAAAATTAAATTTGATTAAAAATATTATAATTGGTACTGGGGGACATAGTAGAGTCATTATTGATGCACTTGAACTTACTGGAATTAAAATAGATGGTATTTATGATTTAGATTTCAAAATTAAAAATAAAAAAAATACGATTTTTAAATATAAGGTTGATGGAGGAATTGAAGATGTAAGAAAAATTCAAAATAAAAAACTTAATATATATTTAGCAATTGGTGATAATCAAATCAGAAAAAAAATATATAAGAAATTTTCAATTGATAAATATAATTATCCTAAATTAATACATCCCAACGCATTAGTTTCATCAAAAGCAAGAATTAAAATGGGCGCATTTATTAATAGTGGTGTAATAGTCAATGCTGGAGCTACAATTGATGAATTTACTATTATTAACACATCCTCGATTATCGATCATGAGACAAAGATTGGAAGTTTTAGTCAGATTTGCCCAGGATGCGTCATAGCTGGCAGAGTAAATATTGGAAGTGGATCATTTATAGGCATAGGTACAAATATCATTGATAACATTAAGATTGTCAGCAATACAATTATTGGTGCTGGAAGTGTAGTAATAAATTCAATTACAAATAGTGGAACATATTTAGGCATACCAGCTAAAAAAGTTAAATGATTTATCTTTCTTCAAGCTGTTTTAAACAGAGAAACTTAAAAAAAAATTTAGAGGCATGCTTAGATTATCAATCAAAAAATATTGAGTTAAGCGGCAATCTTTTTTACGAAAAAAACTTCATTAACATATTATTAGATTATAAAAGAAAATACTCCATGAACTTTCTTTTACATAATTACTCCCCACCTCCAAAAAAAAAATTTGTAATAAATTTATCGTCTCTCAATGATAAAATTTATGAGAAGAGCATTAATCACTGTGTCAATTCAATAAAACTTTCAAAAATCTTAAAAGCTAAAAAGTATTCAGTTCATACTGGTTTTTTTTTAGACCCCATTGCTAAAGATTTAGGAAAAAAATTACAAAAAACAGATTTAAATAAAGTAAAAAGCTCAATAAAAAGGTTTTGTAAAAGTATTATATTGCTTAATAATGAAGCAAAAAAAAATAATATCTCAATATATTTCGAAAATAATGTTATTTCAAATGAGAATTATAAAACTTTTAATAAGATAATTCCTTTTCTCTTTGTCAACAAAAATGACTTTGATTTATATCTCAAAAGATTGTATATCCCACCTCTTTTAGATATTGGACATTTAAAGGTTTCTTGTAAAACGTTAAGATGTAATTTCTTAGAGAACTTATTATATTTATCAAGTTTTACAGACTATTTTCATATAAGCGATAATAATGGAAAAAATGATGAAAATAGGAGTATAAGAAAAAATACTAACTTTTTAAAATATTTAAAGATGATTAATTTAAAAAATAGTACTATAACTTTAGAAATTAGTGAGGAGTATAATTTATTAAAAAGTAAAGAGATAATTAGTAATCTTATTTAACTTTAAAATTTTTGTAGGTAATGAGAGTAGTTATAATTGGTGCAGGTTCAACTTCGGAAATTGTAAGTGAAATTATATTAAGTAATAGAGACTATACATTAGTTGGCATTGTGGGTAGCAAGGAAGAAGCAAAAAAATATAAAGAGGTAGAAAACAAGACTATAAATTCTATCCCTTTTTTAGGCGATAGAGCCATTCTTAGCGAATTACCATCCCTTGGAGTAAATTCATTTATTGTTGCAATAGGAGATAACTATATTAGAGAAAAAATTTTCTATGAGGCAATAAGTAAAGGATTGAAGGCTATAAATGCGATATCAAGAAACACTATAATTGATAAAAATGTAAATATAGGATCTGGTACTATAATAAAATCTGGAACTATTATATCTAAAAACAGTCTTATCGGAGATAACTGTCTTATTGACAACGGTGTGATTATTGAGACTAAATGCAATGTACTTAACAACTGTAATATAAATTCTGGAGCAGTTATTGGCTCCAATTCTCAAATATCTAAAAATGTAGAAATAGGTATTAGATCAGTAATTTCAAAAGAAATTCATATCGGCAAGAATCAAAAAATAAAACCGAATGAAGTTGTCTATAAAAATTTACCTGATCTTTTTAGACCAAATCACAATGCAAAATAAAAAAATTTTAATAACTGGAGCTTGTGGCTATGTAGGAACAGCTTTGTTACAAAAATTATTAGAATACGATAATGAAATTATTTGTCTAGATTTAATGATATACGGCGATAAATCTATTCAATCATTTTTAAATAATAAAAATATAAATTTTTTTAAAAGTGATATCAGAAACAAAAATGAGATTGAAAAATATTTCTTTGGTATTGACTATGTTGTTCATTTAGCAGCAATTGTTGGCGACAAACCATGTGAAGCTGCATCCGAAATTGCATATCAAATTAATTTTAAGGCAACTACACAAATACTAGATATTTGTAAAAAATATAAAATTCAAAAATTAATTTTTGCTTCAACATGTTCAAATTATGGAGTAAGTGATCCAAGTGTTTTTGCAACAGAAAAGAGTGACTTAAACCCTGTATCTTTATATGCTGAAACTAAAATTGATTGTGAAAAATTTTTAAAAGAAAATAGTGATGATAATCTTAAAATAATATGTTTAAGATTTGGTACTGCATTCGGAGTATCGCACAGAACAAGGTTTGATTTGACAGTAAATTCTTTTGCATATGAGGCTATTCTTGGAAAAAAAATTTACATTTATGCACCTGACTCATGGAGACCCTATATTCATGTTGCTGATATGGCTAAAATTATTATTAAATTTATGCAAGTAGATAATAAAAATTTAAAATCATTTGATATTTATAACGCCGGATATACGAAAAATAATTATCAAAAAAAAGGAATTTTTTCAATGATTCTTGAATATTTTTCTAATTTAGATTTTGAAGTAGTTCAAAATATAAAAGATCCAAGAAATTATAGAGTATCATTTGATAAATTAGAAAAATTTATCAATCTTGATCAACCTTTATCTATTAATGATGGTCTCAAAGAGTTAGAACATGCATATAAGTACAAGCTTATTTCAGATAAAGATTTTCAAAATTTTAACTTAGCTTCAATAACGAAATTTTTCTCCATAAAAGGAGAGCAATTAAAAAATTAATTTATGATCCCCTGGGCCCAACCAAATATAGGCAATAAAGAATTAAATGCTGTAAAAAAAGTATTTAAGAGTGATAAATTTACAATGGGTAAAAATGTTGAGTTATTTGAAAAAAAGATGTCAAAATATTGTGACTCTAAATTTGCTTTGGCAGTCTCTAATGGAACAGTTGCCCTAGATATTGCATTAAAGTCAGTTGGTGTAAAACCTGGAGATGAAGTTATAGTCCCTGCAGTAACTTATTTTTCTTCAGCTTCTTCAGTATCTTATCAAAGTGCAACTCCAGTTTTTGTTGATATTGATATTAATAACTTTTGCATTGATCCTTATAAAATCGAAAAGGCAGTCACAAAAAAAACTAAAGCAATAATATATATAGATTATGGAGGAATTCCTGCTGAATATCAAAAAATAAAAAAAATTGCCAAAAAATATAAATTAATGATTATTAATGATGCTGCACAATCTTTAGGGTCTTCGTATAATAATAAAAAATTAGGATCTTTAGGTGATATTAGCACTATGAGTTTTCATATGGCTAAAATACTGACAACTGTAGAAGGAGGAATGATTTTTACAAATAATAAACAACTATATTCTAAAGCTCAAACATTAAGAAATATAGGCGAACCAATAAACGTAAAATATAACCACCACTTAATTGGGACAAATGCTAGAATGACTGAAATCAGTGCTGCAATCGGCCTAGAGCAATTAAAGAAACTTGATTACTTTATTAAAAAAAGAAATGAGATTGCAAACTTATATATAAATAAAATTAAAGAATTTAACTTACCAATATCTTTACCGAAGATTAAAAAAAATGTTAAAAACTCTTATTTTTTTTTTCCTATTTTAATTAAGAATAGAGATAATGTAGCAAGACAACTTAAAGAAATTTATAACATTGATACCAGAATAGCTTATCCAATGCCAATTTATAGGCAGAGAGTTTATTCACATAAAATTGCTTATTGTAAAAAAAGCAAATGTCCTACAAGTGAACAATTTTGTAGTCAAATTTTAAACTTGCCAATTTATCCTTCTTTAAAATTTAAAGATGTAAATTTTATTATAAAATCTCTCAAAGAATTAATAGAAAAATAATATGATGACTAAAGAAAACCTATTTTGGTGTAGTAATTGTTTAATGATGTCAACTAGACCCAGGATTTCTTTTGATAAAAATAATGTATGCAATGCTTGTCAATGGAGCTTTGAAAAAAAAACAATTAATTGGGAGGAAAGACTACAAAGATTAGATTCTTTACTTGATAAATACAGAGGAAAAAATTTCTATGATTGTATTGTTACTGTAAGTGGAGGCAAGGACGGATCTTATGTAGCACATAATTTAAAAAATAATTATAACATGAGACCATTATGTGTAACCATAACACCACCTTTGCCATTAGAGTTAGGCCAGAAAAACTTACAAAATTTCATTGAGTCTGGTTATGAGCATATTTCAATAAATGTTAATCCAAATACAATGAGGAAGTTAGATAAAATTGGTTTTATGAAATACGGTTTTCCTTATTATGGTTGGCTTTTAGCTATCCATACAGCCCCAGTTAGGTTAGCACAAAAATTTGGTATTGAATTAATATTTTATAGTGAAGATGGTGAAGTCGAATATGGAGGAATGAAAGAGAGGAGATATGAAAATTTACATGATATAGATTATAAAATTGAAGCTTTTCTTGCTAGTCATTATGAGGATTTAATCACAACTTGTGATTTAGACTTAAAAGACCTTTTTATGTTCACTTTCCCAAAAAATGAAGAAATTAATGCAAAACATATAAAATTTACTCACTGGTCATATTATGAAAATTGGGATCCATATAGAAATTATCTTATTGCAAAAGAGCATTGTGGTTTACTTGAAAATGAGGAAACTAATAAAGGAACATTTACTAACTTTGCACAAACTGATCAAGCCTTATATTCTCTTCACACTTATATAATGTATTTAAAATTTGGATTTGGTAGAGCCACACAAGATGCATGTATTGAAATAAGAAGAGGTGCAATGGATAGAGAACAAGCCAAAAATCTAGTTTCAATCTATGATAATTATTATCCACAAAACTTTATTGAAACTTATCTTGATTATTATCAATTAGATATTGGCGAGTTCAACAATGTAATTGATAAGTTTGCAAATAAAGAATTATTTGAAAAAATAGCAGGAAAATGGCAACCAAAATTTGAAATTATCTAAAAAAAAAATTTCGATAGTAGATTACAAAGGTAGTAACCTATTATCTCTATTTAATGCTTTCAAATATTTAGGTTATCAAGCAGAGATTACTTCTGACTCAGAAATCATCAATAAAAGTGACTTTATTATTCTACCAGGCGTTGGATCTTTTGCACATTCAATGACAAATTTAAAAAAATTTAATATTGATCAGATTTTAACTGAAAAAAATATTACTGGAGAGTCTATCATTTTCGGTATTTGCCTAGGTATGCAAATTCTATTTTCATCTAGTATTGAAAAAGAATATACAAAAGGTCTTTCTTTTTTTGATGCAGAGGTTTCAAAGTTTGAAAAAAATATAAAAATTCCTCATATGGGTTTTAATAGTGTTTCATTCAATAAAAACACAAAGTTATTTCAAGGATTACCAAATAATAGTGACTTCTATTTTGCCAACTCTTTTAAAGTTAATTTTGAAAAAAAATACTCAGATTTTACCTCATCAACTTTTTATGGAGAGAAGTTCATTTCTGCAATTGAATATAAGAATATATATGCAACTCAGTTTCATCCTGAAAAAAGTCATGATATCGGATTAGAGGTTTTAAAAAATTTAATTAATTTAGATGCTTAAAAAGAGAATAATTTTTTGTTTACTTTATCTAGAAGGTAGTTTCTGTTTAAGTAGAAATTTTAGATTGCAAAAAATTGGAGATTATGAATGGCTTATTAATAATTACGGTTTTAGTAATATTTATAATGCTATTGACGAATTAATAATTTTAAATGTATCTCGTGATAGCAAAATAGACAAAGAATTTTGCGATTTAGTAAAAAAAATCTCATCAAATTTTTTCATACCGATTACAGTTGGTGGAAAGATTAATAATATAGAAGATGCTAACAGATCCTTTGGATCTGGCGCCGATAAAATTTTAATTAATACAAACTTAAAAGACTCCGAGCTAATCAATTCTATTAGTAGCACTTATGGATCGCAAGCAATTATTGGTGGAATTGATTTCAAAATAAAAGATAATCCTGTTTTTTATACATCTAATGCTGATATCCAGAATAATGAAATTCATGAGTACATTAAATTAATTAATAAAATAGATATTGGCGAGGTATACTTTCAATCGATTGATTTTGATGGAACAGGGCAAGGTTTAGATATTAATTTTTATAGTAAATATTGTTCCAAACTCAATAAACCAATTTTAATTGGTGGAGGAATCGGCAAACCAGAACATATATTAGAGGGGCTGAGGCTTAATTTTGTTGACGGTGTTGTAACCGCAAATCTTCTTAATTTTGTTAAAGACGGGCTGATTAAAGCAAGACAATTTGTTAATGAAAAATTTGAAAATGTTACAAAAAGACAAAACTAGTAATTATTTAATAATAGGAAACGGCTCAATTGCTGAGAGACACATAAAGATTATTAAAAAATATGACAGTTTTTCCAAAATCTACGTTTTTATTAGAACAAAAAATATACCTATTAATAATTCAAGAAAGATAACTTATATAAAATCTTTTAATAAAAAATTTTGTGAAGAGATAGATTATTTTTATATTTGCACACCTACCTCAAGTCATAAATATTATCTTTTTAAATTTCTCAAATATAAAAAATCAAAAATATTCTTAGAGAAACCACTAAATATTTCTTCTTTTTCGAAAAATGAAATTAATAATCTAATCCCAGATCAAAATAGAATTCATATAGGTTATAATATGAGATTTATGAATATAATTCAGTATTTTAAAAAAAATATTATTTCTAAAAATATATTTCTAATTAAAGTAGATACTTCAAATAATTTAAAATATTGGAGAAAAACAAATTATAAAAAAAGTGTTACTGCAAATAAAAATAAAGGAGGAGGTATAATTTTAGAATTAAGTCATGAACTCGATTATCTCTATTCAATCTTTAAATCATTGGAGATTAAATACTCTTTTAATAAAAAACTTAGTAATTTAAAAATAAATGTCGAGGATATTTTGCATCTGCATCTCATAAATAAAAATAAAACAAATATAATCTTGAACATGAATATGTTTAGTAGCCTTGAGGAGAGAACCTTAAAAGTCTTTAGTGAAGATAAAGTTTATTTTTTAGATTTAATAAAAAACAAAATATTAATTTACTCTAATCGATATAAATTAATTAAAAAACTATCTTTTAAAAATGATCTTAGAGATAGTTATATTAGGCAATTCAACAATTTTAGGTACGGTAAACACACAAATTTCGAAAGATGTCGAATAATTGATGCAAACAAAATTTTACAAACAATTGAAATATTAAGATAAAGTAAATTATATGGGATATTTAGGTCTTATATGTGCAAGAGGTGGCTCAAAGGGGATTCGTAATAAAAATATTGCCTTGTTTAATAAAAAACCATTAATCTATTGGACTATAAAACTTGGGCTAAAAATTAGTTCTATTTCAAATCTGATAGTGTCTTCAGACTCAGATAAAATAATTAATATTTCAAAAAAATATGGAGCTGAAGTCTTATTCAAAAGACCGAAAAATTTAAGTTTATCCTCCTCACCAGAGTGGAAAGTTTGGCAGCATGCAATTAATTATATAGAGCAAAATAAAGAAAAAAAATATAAAGGACTGATAGTTCTTCCACCAACTTCACCTTTAAGAAATATTCAAGATATAAATAAATCAATTAAATTATTCGAAAACAAGGACAGTGATGTTGTAATAGCTGTCAGAAAAGCCGAAAGAAATCCATATTTTAATATGGTTGAGCGGGATAACAAAGGTTTTTTAAATATATCTAAAAAATTGAAAACAAATATATTCAGAAGACAAGATGCTCCTATCGTATTTGATATGACAACAACAATTTTTGTAATTAATATTAATTTTCTAAAAAAAAATAAAAATATATTTCAAGGTAAAATTAGATACATAGAAGTACCATATGAAAGATCAATTGATATTGACACACCGCAAGATTTATTTATTGCAGAAAAACTTTTGAAATTTAAAAAAAATGATTAATAACTCTCTAAAAAATAAAACAATTCTTTTAACTGGTGCTGCTGGTCATTTAGGTAAAGAATTTTCTTATTCACTATCTAGATATCAAGCCAATTTAATTTTAATTGATAAAAACAAATCTCAATTAATAAACCTTCAGACTAAACTAAAAAAAAATTTTAATATTGATGCTTTTATAAAAGTTACTGATTTAGAGATATTTTCACAAAGAGTAAATTTGATAAAATTTTTAAAGAAAAAATATTCTAAATTAGATATTATTGTTAATAATGCAGCTTTTGTCGGTGCTTCAAATTTAAAAGGCTGGTCAACAAAATTTGAAAAACAATCAATAGATACTTGGCAAAGAGCTATTGAGGTAAATCTTACTTCAGTATTTCACTTATCAAGAGATTTATTACCTCTTTTAAGAAAATCTAAAAAACCATCTATAATTAACATAGGATCTATGCACGGAATTATTGCTCCTGAATGGCCTCTATATGAGGGCACTAATATGAGCAATCCTGCTGCATATTCAGTTTCTAAAGCAGGTATAATTCATTTGACTAAATGGTTAGCTAGTACACTCGCTCCAAAAGTCAGGGTCAACTGTATATCTCCAGGAGGTATCTCTAGAAATCAACCAATAAGTTTTGTAAAAAAATTTCTATCATCCACCCCACTAAAAAGAATGGCCAGTGAGTCTGACATTGTTGGAACCCTTATTTTTTTATGCAGTGATCAATCTGAATATATAACCGGACAAAATATTATAGTAGACGGGGGTAAAACACTTTATTAAGTGATTATTAATGATCAACTTTTTAAAATTTTATACTAAGCACTCAAATAAAGTATTTTTAATATTTTTTTTAGTAATTACGACTTTTGCTAGCTTATTAGAGTCATTTAGCATTTTAGCAGTTTTACCAATTATTAATATTCTCTTAGAACTTAATGCAAACGAGGTAACTAAATACATATTATTTATGGAGAATTTTAATTTTTTAAATATAGAAGTTAATGAAAAATTTTTACTTATTATTTCTTTTTCAATAATCATTATGAGTTCTGTAATTAACTTCATAAACGTTATATTATTACAATTTAATACATATAGAACAGGTCAAAATATATCAGTTAAGCTTTTTAAATCTTATCTAAATAAAAATTATAATTATTTTTTAAATAAAAATTCTAGCGAATTAACAAAAAATTTAATAAGTGAAAGTCAGAGACTTACTGACGGGATTATACTTCAATTCTTAACTTTAATACCAAAAATTATTTCTACTTCATTTATAGTAGTTGTCTTGTTATTTTATAATCTTAAAATCACAACTTATATCATATTAATTTTTTTAATTTTTTATTGTTCATATTATTTTTTAATAAAAAAAAAATTATTAAATCTGGGTCGAGGCGCTTCAGAATATCTTAATAGCATCCATCAAGTTTTAAAGGAGTCATTCAGTTTAATTGATGTTATAAAAATAAGAAATAAAAATTTTTTTTTTATAAAAAAATATTTCAATAGTACTAACTCATTTGCAAATTATAATATTTCATCATCATTACTAAGCATATTCCCAAAGTACCTATTTGAATTTGTTTTTTTTGCTTGCCTTTTACTAATTCTCTTAAATTTTTATGAGACTAACACTAATTTGATCCAATTAATTCCAACTTTAGGTTTATATTTTTTTGCATTTTTTAGGTTAATGCCACATATTCAATCAATTTATCAGTCTTTTTCAACATTTAATCTTAATTTAAACTCATTTGAGATAATACGATCAGATATTAATTCAATTATTAATAAAAAAGATAAGAAATTTTATAAAGAAAAACAAGAATTTGAAAAAATTATAATTAAAAATATTACGTTTAAATATGTAAATACAAAAAATTTTTTCAAAATTAAAAACTTTCAAATTAAAAAAGGAGAAAAAATTGCAATTATTGGCAGAAGTGGGACTGGAAAAAGTACTTTTTTAAAAATTTTATGTGGTTTATTGAATAAAAATGAGGGATATTTTGAAATTTTTGGTAAAAATAATAGACCAATTGATAAAAAGCAATTTTTTACTACAAGTGTGTCATACCTAACACAAAATATTTTTTTACTAGACGAAAATATTGCTAATAATGTAGCCTTTGGTGAGAAAAATATAAACTACGAGGAAGTATACAAAAATTTATCGTTATCTAACTTTCCAAAATTAAAAAAAAAACACATTTTGAATAATCTTATCGGCGATAATGGTATTAAGTTAAGTGGAGGACAAAGACAAAGATTGGCTATAGCTAGATTGCTATATGAAAATAATAATTTTTTTATTCTAGATGAATTTGATAATGCACTTGATAAAGAAAATATTAAGATAATTTCTAAACTATTTTTCTTAAATGATGATAAAACAATAATTTTTAGCACTCATAACCAAGATTTATTAAAAAATGCAGATAAAATTTATGAATTTAAAAATAATAAATTAGTCAATATTACTTTATAAGATACTCTTTTTTATTTTTGTTATAATAATTAATTAGTTTTAAATAAGTTTCCTTTGATTTCTTATTTTCCGAATTTGATAAAATAAAATTATTCATTTTTTCTAAATCTGGGTTTAATTTTCTAGGGCAATTTTCTTGTTTAAGAATTTTACTTGTTTCAACTGTTTTTTTTGTATTCAAAAATTTTTCTAAAATTTTTACCACTTTATTAGATTTTGTGACCAAATCATCAAATAAAATAATTTTGACATTTTTTTTAAATTTTGGTCTTAATTTAAAATAAGATTGTAAATTACTTCTATGTAAATAATCAATCATAAGAATATTTCTATCTGCTTCATTTAAATTTGAGTATTTTTTAAAGAAATTTTTAGCAAATATAGGAACAGGTTTATTTTTATAAATAAATGCTAATTGGAATTCTCTAGGATCCTGACCTATTCTTTTACCAAATCCTCTGTTAATCCAATCAAAGATTATTTCTATTGGATTTCTTAAAATATATATAAACTTAATTTTATTGCCAAATGCATCAAAGAATAATTTACAATTACCTAGCGCTTCATGTGGAGCATTAGAAAATATTGGTTTTTCTTTTTTAATTCTTTTGATTGCACTTTCACCTTCTTTTTGAGAAAGTCTCTTAAAATACTTTAGTTTTCCTCCATTGGTAAAAACACTACTACTATCAGTCGGTCTAAAATTAATACCTCTAGATATCATGTTGTTATAAAGGAAAGAGTCCGCTTCTGTTTTCATTATTGATATCGCAGCGTCTCCAGTAATTTTACCTAAGGCAAATACTTTAGGGATATAATCAAATACATAATCATTTCTTTGTATCTCTACTCTTTTAAACGAACTTATTATGTGTGATAACATCCCTTTACCGGAGCTTCCTACCCCATCACATAAAACAAATTCTTTAATTAAGTTATTATTTCTGGCCAACTTGGGAAGCTGTATTTTAGATTTAATGGTCATATCAATAACTTTGTTGAGATAATGCTAATTTTATATATTAATATTTTATCTAATACTAATAGCAAATATGTGTGGAATTTTATTTACCAATTTAAAAAATTTAGACAATAAAAGTTTTAACCTAGCGTTGGATAAACTTGATCACAGAGGACCAGATCACAAGGGAATTGTCAAAATAAAAAATTTTTACCTTGGTCATACTCGACTAAAAATTTTAGATCTTTCAAATAATAGTAATCAGCCTTTTTACAGTAAAAATAAAAGATTTATTATTATTTTTAATGGTGAAATTTATAATTATTTAGAATTAGCAAAAAAATATAATATCAAATTAAAATTTAACTCTGATACAGAATTATTAATTGAGCTTTTCTCTTTAAAAGGTATTGAAATATTAAATGAACTTAATGGTATGTTTAGTTTTATTATTTTTGATACTCAGAATTCTAATTATTACGTTGTAAGAGACAGGATAGGTGTAAAACCTCTATATGTATTTAAGAGTGGTGATGAATTTATTTATTCCTCAGAAATAGCACCAATAAAAAATTTAATAAAAAATCTAAAATTAGATAGTATAGCTTTAAGACAAATTAAAAAATTTAGAAATTATTTTGATGATAGAACAATTTATGAAAATATTTCTACATTCCCACCAGCACATTACTTTTATAAAAATCATTTTTATAAGTATTGGAATTTAGAGCCTAATCAGAAAGCCTTCAACGAGGATATATTTTCTGATACTTTGATATCTGCAATAAATTTGAGAATGATCTCAGATGTTAGTGTGGGTTCTTTCTTAAGTGGAGGAATTGATAGTTCTTTAATAAGTGTATTGGCAAATGTTGACAATACATGGTCAATAGGAACATCTGAAAATAATGAGTTTAACTACGTAAACTTAGTCGCAGATAAATTTAAAAAAAAAAATGCTAATAAAGTTTATATTAAGGATGATTTCTTAAATGACTCAAAAGAAATTTTATCGAAAAAACTTGAACCTATATTGGTTCCAAATGAAGTTTTAATTTATTCATTATCATCTGATATTAAAATAGAAAATACTGTAGTACTAAGTGGGGAGGGAGCAGATGAACTATTTTTCGGCTATGATCGTGTATTTAGGTGGGCAATTAATAATAATTGGAATATTGATGAATTTGTAGAGTTATACTGTTACGGTGATACTAAGGATCCAGAAATTGAAAATGAAGTAATGGGTAATTTTAATAATTTTGACCAAAATTGGCTAAATGTTTCATACTTTTTTCAGACATCTCATCTTAATGGTTTGTTAAGGAGATTAGACTCCTCAACCATGCTTAATTCTATAGAGGGAAGATCTCCATTTGTTGATTATAGGTTAATTGAACTAATGTTTGGCATAGATCCTAACATAAAAATAAATAATTCTAATTCAAAAATCTTATTAAAAAAATTTTCGGAAAATTATTTACCTAATGAAATCATAAATAGAAAAAAAATTGGCTTCCCAGTTAACTTAAATGAAATTGATGATTTAAAGAACTATGATGGTTCAAATTTTTATGAAAAATGGATAAACTTCAATTTGGAGGAATTATTTTGATTATAGGTTACACAACAGGTGTTTTTGATTTATTTCACGTCGGACATATTAATATATTAAAAAGTTCAAAATCCCTATGTGATAAATTAATTGTAGGTATTTCAACTGATGAGTTAGTAAAAAAAAATAAAAATAAAAACCCCGTTATACCTTTTTTGGAGAGGATAGAGATAGTTAGAAATATATCTTTTGTTGATCTATGCGTTCCTCAAGAGGATGATAATAAAATCTTAGCATGGAATAAATTAAAATATCACAAATTATTTGTTGGTGATGATTGGTTTCAAAATAATAAGTGGAAAGATTACGAGACAGAACTAAAATCAAAGAATGTTAGCATTACTTATTTTCCTTATACAAAAGGCACTTCTTCTACAAAAATAAATAATATTTTAAATAAATTTAGATAATTTTTGACTTATTTTTTTTTCATTCTATCAATTTTATTTTTAATAATAATTGTCTTCGGTTTCATAAATAAAACCTCACCACAGTATTTCTTTATGAGAGTCTTTAGAAAAGTGACTTTAAAAAAAAGAAGGGATTTTTCTCCTTACAAAAACTTAGGTGCCATTTCTGATATCAAAAATACACAATCTAAAAACTTTTCAAGCTTAAATAATATTAAAGAAACCTTTGGTGCCATAACTCCAAATAAATCTCAAATTACCAAATCTAATTTAATTTTTAAAAAAATAATAAAAAAAACAAGATCTATATCTATAAAAGAGTATTATTTCATATCTTATGATGGTGTTGAGATACCTGTATTTAGATTACAAAAATCTAAATTAGATTTTAAAAGAGTGCCTATTATCTTTTTTTCAGGACATGGTTCTGCAAGAGATCTTATTTTAGGTAAAAATATTATTGATTTCTTTACCGATGAAGATTTTGATTCATTTAGTTCTTACCAATCAAGAGCAGCTATTAACTTAGTCAATAAAAATAATGATATTTATGTCATGGAAAATAGAGGTATGGGATATTTAGAACACCTTGGAAACTATAAAGAAATAGATGCTTTGTATCGATTATCTGGTAAGTCTTTAATGGGAGCATGGCTATCTGATGCTATATTTTTAGGAAACATAATTTCAAAATACCACAATAATAAAATAAATTTATGTGGTATTTCATCCGGAGGATTTTTAGCATTATTTTCGTCATTATTCTTAGACTCAGATAAAGTAGTATGTCAAAGCTACTTATCAAATTTTCAAGAGAGTTTCATAGAGAATAAATCAACAATTAATAACATAAGTAATATTGCTAAATTTAATTTTTTTAGTATCGCTAAATTTTTTAAAAAACAAAGGATCACATTTATAAATGGAACAAATGACAATTTCTCGACTATTATTGCTAAAAAAGAATTTAAAAAAATGAAAAAAATTAATCCTAAGGCAAATATTAAGTTTATTGCCCCTAAAGGTCTTGGTCATAAAATAGACGTTTTAATATTCGATAAAATTTTGAATGAAAAATAATATATTAGTAATTAGTTATGTTCCTTTAAATGTTATTCTTGAAAAAATCTTATTCCTCAACTTTCTAAAAAATAAGTACAATATTTATTATTGTTACATGAATTTTAATATTTCAAAAAAGTTTATAGAAGATGTGTACGTCTCAACAAATATTAAGAAATACGAATTCAAGAATATATATTCATTTAAAAAATTTATGAATAATTTTTCTCCTTCGAATACTGTCGTTAATTTAGTCAGACTTAGAAATCTTGACTATATTAGAGTCATTAAATACATTAAAATAAAAAAATATTTTTCATTTGAATATAAATATATACTTCCATATATAAATGCTAATTTTCATGAGAGTAATAAAGAGAAATTAAATAGATTACTTAAAAAATATTTAAACTATAATAATTACCTAATATATTTATATGAAAAAATTTATCTAAATAAACATATTTTTTTTTCTAATTTTGACTTAAAAAATTGCACACGCATAAATTATTTTGATGTTGAAAACAATATAAACCTTAAACCAAGATCATTAAATTTAAAAAAAAGCTATGTGCTTTTTTTAGACTCTCATATACATGATGGTACAGATAGTAAATTTGATGACTCAATTCGAGTTGATACTTTCTCTCATTATAAATTAACGAATAAATTTATAGAAAAAATTGAATACGTATTTAAACAAGAAGTCATTATATCTGGCCACCCAAAATATAAAAATAGTTATAATGGACTATTTAAATCCAAAAAAATTTATTTTGATTATAATAAAGAGTTAATTGAAAATGCATCGTATGTTTTATGTTTTGACTCATCGGCTGTCTATTATGCTATATTTAAATTAAAAAAAATAATTTTTCTTTATAGCAATGAAATTAAAAGAACTTCAACTTTAAAACATAATAAATTTGGGTCCATAAAAATTCATTCTGATTTATTATCAGCACAAATATTTAATATGAATGATTATGATAATCTTAATATTAATTCATTTATTAGTAATGTTAATATTGAAAAATATGATAAATTCATAAAAAAATATCTCTTTTTAAATTCAATCTCCTCATTTGAATTAATAGATAAGGAAATAAAAAAAATTTTAATATGAAACTAGTATTGTATACGCATGATTTCTATAAAGGGGGGATAGATACATTTCTATTTAATTTATTAAACAACAAAAATATAAATGATCAATTTAATATTGAGCTATATACAAGTTTAGTACATCCTTCTTATAATAAATATATAAATACATTCAAATCAAATATAAAAATTAAAAGATTTTTTTTAGTAGATATTTCTGAAATTATTTTTTTTCTAAATCGCAAATTTAAGACATCAATTTTTTCTAAAATTCTAATAATCATAAAATATCCTCTTATCTTTATAAATACATTAGTTTTATTTTTTTGGTTTATTTTAAAAAAGCCAAATATTTTTTTTTTTGTAAGTGGAGGACTTCCAGGCCCTGATATAAACTTAAGCTTTCTTTTTGCAAAAGCATTATTAAAACCTATTTATAATTTTAAATATATTTTTAATTTCCATAATTTTTCAGCAAATCCTCAATCAAAGATAAAAAAAATTTATTTAAAGTTTATTTTTATGATTACTTATTTTTTATCTGATAAACTTGTTACAGTTAGTAATTCTGTTATTCTAGATACTAAAAAAATTTATAATCTCAACAGCTGCGATAAGTTATGTTTTATTCATAATGGTTCAAAACAAATAATTCCTTTAAAAAAAGATAATAGTAATCAATTAAAGACAAAATTTGATATAAATACAAATTATTGTGTTTTTACTATATTAGGCACATTAGATAAAAGAAAAGGTCATAGATTTTTATTAGAAATTTATAAAAATCTATTAAATACAAAAAAAAATTCTCATTTACTTATTTGTGGAGATGGTTCCAAAGAGGAAAGAGATGAACTATTTGATATGATAAACAATTTAGGTATAAAAAAAGAAAACATATCTTTTTTGGGCTATGTAGATGATGTGGAGAGTCTTTTTTTGATGACTGACATATTACTAATTGGTAGTCAATTCGGTGAGTCATTTGGTTTCCCAGCAGTAGAGGCTATGCAAAGAAAAATTCCATTTGTTTCAACAAATTTTGGTGGATTGGATGAAGTAATAACTGAAGGTGAGGGAGGATATAAAACACATTACAAATATCAAAAAGATTTTTTAGAAAAAATTATTAAATTAACAAATCTTAATTCAGATGAGTTATATGTTTTAAAAGATAAAGGTTATAAAAGATATTTAATGAATTTTACTGATGATATTATGTCAAAGAAATATAGATTTATGTTCCTAGAGTAAACATGCAATTTAAAAAAAAAAGAATTCTTATAACAGGTGCCGCTGGTTTTTTTGGAAGTCATATTGCTACCAGAACGTTATTAGATGAAAATGAATTAGCAATAATTGATATTTTAAATGATGAAACTAGTCCTGTTTCTCAAAAAAAGAAAAATATTGAAGAATTAGAGCAAAATAATTCTTCAAAAAAAAAAGGTTTTGAATTTTACAACAATGATATTACGGACTCTGATTCTGTTAAAAAAATAATAAAAGAATTTAAGCCTAATATAGTTATTCATGTTGCTGCTTTAACTATGGATAGAAGAAGTATGGATGCACCAGCTGAATTTATAAAAACTAATGTTTATGGAACACAAGTTTTACTTGATTGTTTAACTAGCATCAAAGAACATGAACAATTTATTTTCATTTCTACACGAAGTGCTATAGGAGAGGTTGAAACTCCAAGTACAGTTATATTGGAAACTACTAATTTTAGACCAATAAATCCATATGGAGCTAGTAAGGCTGCTGCAGAGGGATTTATACACTCATGGCATAATGATACAAAAAAGAGTGTAAAAATTTGTCGTATGCAACCCTTATATGGCCCAAGGTGTCGACATGATATGCTCCCTTACAGAGTTTTCAACTCAATACTAAATGACACTGAGTTTACGAAATATGGTAATGGAGAAGCAATAAGAGATTGGCTTTATGTTGAAGACGCAGTTGATGCAATATTTAAAATAATTAATCATAATAAAGTTTTTGATATATTTAATGTTGGTACTGGAAAACCTACTTCTACAAATAGTATTATTTCAACATGTGAAAAAGTAGCTAATAAAAAACTAAAAATTAATCAAATATCATCTATTCGTGGTGATGCACATTTTGCAGGTGTAGCTGATATATCTAAAATTTTTAATCAAACAGGTTGGCGATACAAGACAAAATTAGAAGATGGATTAAAAAAAACTTTTGATTACATGAAAAAAAAATCTAACTAAAAGATGTTTGAAAAAGTTGGTCTCTTTGAAAATAACAAACCTATAAAAGTTGCTATAATTGGATATGGAAATATAGCAAAAGTCCATTGTAAAATATTGAATAAATTTGGTGCAAAAATAAATGCAGTGTCTTGCTCCACATTCGAATCAGGCATAAATGCATCCGAAGATATCTATAAGTTGTTTGGTTATAAACCTAATGTATCTATAGATATAGATGAAATAATTACAAAATACAGACCAGACTGTGTTTTTATTTGCACTCCGCCAGAAAGACATTTCAATGACATAATTGATACGCTAAAACACAAAGTACCAATTTTTTGTGAAAAACCTTTAATATGGAGCAAAAATAGTAAAAAATTAAAAATAGAAAATGATTTAAACACCATAAAACTTTTTAAAGATCGAAAAATTTTTTGTAATCATGCAAACAATAATTTACTTGAGTCTCTAATTAAAAAAGCTCTTATTAAAGATGAGATTAAAAAGTTTAAATTTTTATTTCATACTAATGGCATCTTTCAAAATAGAGATATTGGAGTAGATCTTTTACCTCATGGAATTGCAATGATTACAAGCCTATTAGGCGATAGGTATAAAATTCAAAATTACTTTGAAAAAATTGAAAAAAACAAATTTGTATGTAATTTTAAATTTAATAATGTTGAAGTTTCTTTTGATTTTGCTCAATCAGACTCTTTAAAAAAAAAGTTTCAAATTCAATTAAATAATCGTAATTTTATTAGAAAAGATTGTGAGAAAAAAGGTGCCTATAAAGTTTGGTTTATAGAAAATGAAAATAATCATACTTATTCAATGGATAACCCTTTTGAAATAGAGGTAAGTAAGTTTTTGAAATTTATAAAAAAAGATACTATTCAAAGAGATAATTTTATCAATGCATTCCATAATACTAAAATATTATGTGATATACTTTTAAATTAGCAATCTTAGTGAGATGTAAAATAAAAATTTATGTTTATATTGAAATATGCATATAGAGTGATTTTAAAGTTTATTTATATTTTTAAAATGATTATTTATAGCAACGAAAAAAAATTTAATTATATTTTTAAAAAAAATATCTGGGGATCTTATGAATCTATTTCAGGACCAGGGTCAGAAATACAAAATACAATAGTCATTCGACAACAGATCCCTAATCTTATAAAAAAATATAATATTAAATCTATACTAGATATACCATGTGGAGATTTTCATTGGTTTAAAGAAATGGACATTAAAATAGATTATTTGGGTGCCGACATTGTTGATACAATTATCAATGAAAATATATCTAAATACTCAAGTGACTATATTTCTTTCAAAAAATTAGATATTACTTCAGAAGCTATAAATGGTAAGTTTGACTTAATAATAATAAGAGATTTATTTATTCATTTTTCTAATGATGATATTTTTAAATCACTTCAAAATATTAAGGAAAGTCAGTCTAAATACATTCTAACAACTAATTACAATGACTCAGACATAAACAAAAATATTGTCACTGGATCATTTAGAGAAATCAATTTAACGAAAGATCCTTTTAATTTTCCAACTCCAATATTTGAAATAGATGATGCTGGACAGATATTAAGGCCAAATTCCAATATTCTTTATCAAAATAAGTACCTTTCCCTGTGGAATATACAAGATTTAAAAATATGAAAAATTTTAATTTAAGTTTTTTTAAAAATAAAAAAATACTTGTAACAGGACATTCGGGGTTCAAAGGTTCATGGTTAGTTCAATCTCTTTTAAGTGTTAATGCCAAAGTAATAGGAATTTCATTTGATGATAAAAGTAAAAAGCAAAGAATACTTAATATTTTTAACACAAATAAAAAAATAAAAACAATTGATTTTGACATTTCAAAAAATGAAAAAAAAATCTATGAAATTTTGTCTCATCATAAACCTCAATTTATATTTAACCTAGCAGCACAGTCTCTAGTAAAAAAATCTATTTCAGAACCTTTATTCACTATCAAAAATAATATTTTAATAAATTTAAACTTACTTGAGGCCTTAAGAAATATTAAATTTAAGTCTACTATTATTTTCATAACAAGTGATAAAGTTTATGAAAATTTTGAATTTAAAAGAGGGTATATTGAAAGTGATATTTTAGGAGGAAAAGATCCATATAGCGCATCTAAAAGTTCATCTGAGCTAATTATATCATCTTATATAAGATCATTTTTAGTTGAAAAGAAAAATCTTCGTATAGGAATAGCTAGAGCAGGAAATGTTATAGGAGGTGGAGATTGGTCAGATTATAGAATAATTCCTGACTATATGAGAAGCTACAAAACAAATAAAAAATTAATTATAAGAAACCCTTATTCGACGAGACCATGGCAACATGTTTTAGAACCTATTTTTGGATATTTGTATTTTGCTTATAAACTTAATAAAGGAGTCCATTTAAATGGTGAGGCATTCAATTTTGGGCCAAAATATAAAAACACAGTCAATAAAAATGTTTTAGATGTAATTAATCAGCTTAATAATTACTTTTCAGATATGAAAATTGAAATTCATAAAAGTCATAATGATAAAGAGTCAAATTTATTGAGTTTAAATATTGATAAAGCTTCAAAGAAACTTAATTGGAGACCAATATTATCTTTTAATGAGTCAGTAAAGATAACAGCAGAGTGGTATTTAGCATATTTTAATAATGAAGATTTAACTAAATTTACTCAACATCAAATTCAATACTATTATAAAAAATTTAAGAGATCTTAAAAATTTTTTCCCAATATAGTGGTTTTTTAGTACAAATAGCATCAGGAATTATTTTATTCTTATTTAAAAAAATTTTTAATTTTTTTTGATTAAAACTACCATTAACTAATTCTGGTGATACAAAACAATTTTTTATTTTTAATTTATGTAAAGACCTCAAATGTGATTTTTTTATTGGATAAATGTTATTTAAATAGTCAATCCAAACCCAGTTAAAGTAATTTATTTTTTTTGACTTGAGATTAACATTTTCTAAGTCTGAAATACGTAATGAATTATTTATTTTTTTACCTAATTTTAATGACATTGGCACAGTTGAGTCTAAAAAAAAATAATTATTTATTTTTTTCTTATTCAACATTTTAATTATTTTGCTTTCTATACCCTCGCTTTTAATATTTATAATCAAAAATTTATGTTTAAAACTCTCTAAAAATAATTCAAAATTCAAACCATTTGCCATTGGTTCATGATTTAAAACGATTTCATGATTATAATCTCTAACATCGATTTCTATGCCAAATCTTATTGGTGTCCTATTTAATTTGTTTAGACTGTTGACTCTATGATTAATAATATAGGTCATTATTGCCTTTAAGTTTTATAAGAGAAAATATTTCTTTAAAAGATGTGAAAATTTTTTGAATTATTTTATCATTACTTCCTTCTCCAAATTTTCTATCTAAAAATTTAGTATTAAATCTTATTATCTCATAAGAATGCTTTTTACATAGAAGATAGAGATATGCATCTAATGAGAAATCGATAGGTGGATATTTTAAATCTTCCATTAATTTTTTAGTAAAAATATTCGGTTGAGCATGTATGTCTACCATGTTTTTTTTAAATAAAACTAAACAAAAAAAAGTCATTAACTTTGTAAAAATTAAATCAACTATTTTTCTTCCAGTTCTTTGACCTTTGATCAAAAAATCTTTTGTTTTTATTAGTTTAACACCCTCTAATACATCGTTAATATCACATTGTAAGTCACCGTGTGAGTAAGCTACCAATAAATTACTTGTCGATTGTAGGCCGGTCCATACCCCGTGCCCAAAACCTCTGTTTTTATCTATATTTATAATTTTTATATTATTTTTATTTTCAAGTTTGTTTAAAAGCTCTTTTGTATTATCAATTGAACCATTGTTTACCAATACTAATTCATTTCCATGTTGTAAAAATTTTTCTGCATTATTTAGAATATGAGGAATATTTTTACTTTCATTGTAAAGAGGAATAACGAGAGAGCATAGTGTTTTCATAAACTAGTATTTTTTGTAAATATATTATTATAGATTACATTTTATGAGCTTAATATATAACCCAAAATTTAGTAATGAGGATAAAACTACATTATTTATGCACTCAATATTTGTTTTATTTATTCTTTTATTAAATTATAAATTCAATGTCTTTGTGTCAATAAATGACTCTTCAATTTACGGCTCTCAAGAGATATATGATCCTATAATAATTAAATACATAATTTTAAATTATGGAAACTTATTCCCAAATTTTTTTAGTTTTGTTATTCTTCCTTTTTTATCTTTCTTAATTTTTGTATTAATTTTTTATAAGTTTATTCCAATACTTTGGGCTGTTTCGATATCTCTATTATCAATATTACAATCCAATGAGGCACCATTGAGAGATTTTATTTTATTAAAAATAAATATTAACGATGGCTTTGCTAATTTAGCATTGACAAATTTTCCATATCCATCCTTGTCAATTTTTTTATTTTTAGTCTTTATATATACTACCCTAAACATTAATTTGAGTAGAACATACTCTATATATAATAATTATTTAAAGATTATTTTTGTACTTTTTTTATGGTCTATTTTAATTCACATCCAACCTCTAGATGGGGTATTAGGATTTCTTTTTGCATTTGTTTTTTTAAATATAAATTTTTTTAGATTATATAAATTTAAATCATTTAATTTTTTTTATATATTTTTAATTTTTATAATCTTAATATTTAATTTCTTTATCATTTATTCAAATATAAATTTTTCAAAGATTTCACCAACTGGTGATACCAATAGTATAACTTTTTACTTCATAATTTTCTATTTGCTACTACCAGTATTTTTATTGGCTATTTTGTTTTATCTACAAAAAATAGATTTATCTGAAATATTTTTTAAGTTTTTGAATATTTTTATTTTAATTTTTATTGAATTATTTTTAGTTTTAATTTTAAAAATTTATAATTTAAATTTTATTAATCATATAACTTCAAATAGATCCACAGTTTTCTTTTTACATTTCTTTTATTATATTCCTTTTGTTTATTACTTAATAAGACCCGTAACTAATTTGGACAAAAATCAAATATTTTTATATTTATTAATTAAGAATAATCTTAAAAATATTTCATTTTTTTTCTTGAATTTTTTTTCTCTTTTAATTTATTTTAATTCGATTTTTATTATATTTAAATAGCAAGATGAATAAATCTAAATTTATATTTTATAATGTTATAAATAAAAAACTCGTAAGAAAAATCTATAACGAATATCCATCAATCTTCCCAAATCAAATTTTATTCAAAATTAATTTTTGTGGTGTGTGTGGTAGTGATATTTCTATGATCAGAAAAGGAAGTAATAGAATTAACTCAAAGTCAATACTTGGCCATGAAATAGTTGCCACTGTTATAAAAATTGGTAGTGGTATAAAAAATTCAAGACTTATTAATAGTAATTTTTGTTTAGGTGCTGATATTAAATTTAATTGTGATGGTAAAATAGATTACTGTGAATATTGTAAAAATGATAACGCAAATCTATGCAATTTCCCAAAAGCATTAGGTCATGAGATAAATGGAGGGTTTTCAAGTTTTCTATTGATTGACTATACAACTTTTAAAAATACTCCAAAATTCAAAATCCCAAAAGGCACAAAGCTTAGTCCAAAGTATACCTTAACAGAACCCTTGGCTTGTTGTATAAATGCATTTAGTAAAGTCAATGATAAGGTTAAAAATAGTATCTTAATCTTTGGTCTTGGTCCAATGGGATATTTGCTGGGAAAATTAGCTCTTAGCTTAGGTTACAAAAAGGTGGTTTATGTCGAGAATGATTTAAAACGTAAAATGTTAATAAAAAATTTAAATGAACCTAATTTTATTCTCATGCAAAATTTTAAATCCTTAAAAAAGTCAAAAATTTTATATGATATAAATCAAGTATTTGTTGCATGTAAAAGTATTGATGCAGTAAAGAACTCCTTTTCTTTAGGTTTAAAAAATTATCAGATAAATTTATTCTCAGGTATTAAGAATGAAAAAAAAATTGGAATAACCTCTGATTTTATTCATTACAATCAAATAACCGTTACTGGAACTCATGGATCTACTTTTAAAGATTTTAAAAAAGCATTCAAAATGCTTATAAGTAATAAAATAAAAATTAAAAAAAATTTCATTACCCTTATAAATTTAAATATTTTAGATAAATTTATAAATAAAAGTAACTCTAGAAATTATCTGAAACTAGTTGTAAAAAATGATTAAATATAAAAAAAGAAATATTTATCTGTCCGCATCTATGATGTGTGCAAACTGGTTGAATTTATACAAAGATTTATCAACTTTAAATGATTTAAATATTGATTATTTACATTTAGACATAATAGACGGAAATTTTGCTTCAGATTTTACTATGGGAACCTCTATTATAAATCAAATTTCTAAAAACAGTAATATCAATTTAGATTATCATCTTATGGTAAATGAGCCATCAAATATCTTTGATACATTTAAATTCAAAAAAAATAACTTGGTAAATATTCATCAAGAATGCTCAAGAAATCTTCATAGAGATATTACAACACTAAAAAGAAAAGGCCTGAAAGTTGGTTGTGCACTAAGCCCTGCTACTCCTCTTGAGTCACTAGATTATCTACTAGATGATATTGACGTAATTCTTATTATGACTGTTAATCCTGGCTTTAAAGGTCAAAGTTTTGTCCCACAAATGTTAAATAAAATTTACGATATGAAAAATATATTAATTAAAAGAAAATTAAAAACTAAAATAAGTGTTGATGGGTCAGTGAACTCTGAAACAATACCCTCAATGATTGATAATGGTGCTGATATATTAGTTCTAGGTTCAAGTAGTATTTTTAAAGAAGACTCATCAATAAGAAAAGAATTTTTGAAAATAAATAAGTTAATTAATGAGTCATAAATTAATTCTTAATACTGGATTTATGGTAAATAGATTCAATGATTACGAAAAATTTTTTAGTTTATTAAAGTCTGTAAATATTGATAACATCCAATTAACTGTTAGTTTATTTAATTATAATCTTAATAATAAAGACTATTTTAAGCAAATTGATAATTTTAAAAAAAAAAGTTTTATCAACAATATTAAAGTATCTAGTATATTTACAGACTCTTTCACAAGATTAAATCATTTATCAAACATAAATAAAAATATTTCAGACTTTTGGTATGAAAAATTTAAAATTTTTATAAAAACGGCTAGTATTTTGGAAGCAGAAAATTTTGGTAGTCACCTAGGCATTGTAGACATGAATGTTTCTAAAAAAATACAATCTAATATCCTAACAAAAACTATAAAAAAATGGACTAAATTAAGTAATTTTGCATTAAAGTGTGGTTTAAAATCTTTAAGTTGGGAGCCCATGTCTGTGGGTAGGGAATTTGGTGAAACAATTTATAAAACAAAAAAAATCAATAATCTATTAAATCAAAATTCTTCATTACCAATTAAAATTTGTTTAGATGTAGATCATGGCGATAAACAAAAAAATTATTATAATGCTAACCCATATAATTGGATACAAGAACTAGCTAAACATTCATATTGTCTTCATCTAAAACAGGTGAAAAAAAATTATCATTCCTCTCACTTGTGTTTCACAAAAAAAAATAATAAATCTGGCATTATAAAAGCTAATAAAATAATTAATATATTAGAGACCCTAAACTTAAATAATATGAATTTAGTATTAGAACACTCATTCAAAGAGAGATCTTCAGTTGAAAATAATTTAATATCAGATTTAAAAGAGTCTATAAAATATTGGAAAGATAATATTTAAAATACTCTTTATGAAATTATATCTTTATATTTAATGAATGTAATAATTGTTGCAGCTGGAAAATCTAAAAGATTTAGAGATGTTAATATTAAAACACCTAAATTTTTGTTAAAGCTAAATAACATATTTTTGATTGAAAATATTTTCAATAATTATGACGTTAAAACTAAATTTTCATTAATCGTAAATAAAAGAGATTTTACAAACTATAAAAAAGAATTTAATTTTTTAAAAAAAAAAATACGCAAACTTAAAAATATATGAGATACCTAATCATAACTTAGGACCATTAAAATCATTATTTTATGTTAAAGATATACTTCGAGACAATACATTAATTACATATTGTGACTTTTTAGTAGAGTGGAATTTTGAAAATTTTAAGAGATATTGTTTTGATAGAGATATAGTGATTGCTAATTTCAAAGGTTTTCATCCAGCATCTCTGGGAAATGCAACATACGACTACCTTAAAACTCATCCAGTTGATAAAAGTAGAATAATTAAAATTAAGGTCAAAGAAAGCTTTACTAATAAAAAAATAAATGAACCAACAGTTGTAGGAATATATTATTTTAAAGATATTTCTAACTTAAAAAATATTATTGAGAATATTAAATTTTATAATAAAGAAATATATATTAGCCATGCTATTGATATTCTTTTGAAAAAAAAATTTTTTGTGCATTTATTTCAAGTCAAAAAGTTTTTATGTCTTGGTACACCATACGACTATTATCAATATAAAAATTTTGAGAAATATTTTAATAGAAAGAAAATCAATCCTAAATTATTTGATCAAATGTTGATACCTATGGCTGGTAGTGGTTCTAGAATGAAAAAAGATAAATTTAAAACTATAAAGCCATATATTACTATTGAGAACAAACCTATGTATTTTTCTGCTTTAACAAATCACCCTGCTTCTAAATTTAATGTTTTAGTAACTAATAAAGATCAATTTTACAAATATAATTTTAAAAGATTATTAAAAGATATTAATTACCAAACTATTGATTTAAAAAAAATATCTAAAAGCCAAATACATACTTGTTTAGAGTCTAAAAGTAAAATTGATCAAAATAAAAATATTCTAATAAGCTCATGCGACTATGGACTTAGCTATGATTTAAATAATTTAAAAAATCAAATAAAAAAAAAATACGATGTTATTGTTTGGGTATACAAACTAAAAAATCTTTTGTATGAAAATAAAAATGGTTTTGCATACTGTAAAATAAATGGAAAAAAAATAACATATATATCTGAAAAAAAGACAATATCAAAAAATCATGAAAATGATTTTTTTTTAATTGGGACTTTTTTATTTAGAAAGGCTAACGATTTTTTCAATTGCATCCAAAAATCTATAGATACAAATGACCAAATTAATAATGAATACTACATTGGAAATTCAATAAATAAAATGATAAAAGATGGAAAAAAAGTTTATATTTATGAAGTAGATAGTTGGGCTTCATTTGGCACACCATTGGAACTCCAGATCTATTATTATTGGAGTGATTATTTCTTTAATAGAAAAAATGAAATTTATCAATAAATCAATTTATGTAAAAAAAAGTTCTAAATTCTTTATTAAAGAGGAACAGATAAGCAAACCTAGTAAAAATGAGTTTACTATTAAAGTTTTAAGATCTTCAATCTGTTCATCAGATATGAATAGAGTATTCGGTGGTGGTGCATATTACTACCCAATATTACTTGGTCACGAATTTAGCGGTATTATTGTTGACAAAGCTTTGAACTTAAAAAAATCTAATACATTTAAAATTGGTGATAAAGTTTCTATATTTCCATTAATACCTTGTTTTAAATGTAAAAATTGTTCTAAGAAGCAATATAACTATTGCATAAATTATGATTATTATGGTTCAAGAAGAAATGGAGGTTTTAGTAGATATTTAAATGTATCCCAATGGAACTTACATAAAATTAATGAATTAAACTTAAAATACTCTTCATTAATTGAACCTGTAGCTGTTGCTTTCGAAGCACTAAAAAAAATTAAAATAAAACAAAATCAAAAGATTTTGGTAGTAGGGTCTGGATTCATAGGTGCTGTAATTTGTAAAATTTTATCGAAAAAATATAAAAAAAAGGATTTATATGTGCTTGATAGAAACAGACCAAAACTAAATAAACTCGATAAAATATCATATGTAATAAAAAGTGATGTTATAAATCTATATAAAAAGAAAGACATACCTCAATTTGATTATATTTTTGATGCCTCTAGTGCACCTAACACTATTGGCATATTTATCGAAAAACTAGATTATAATGGAAAATTAATTATTTTAAGTAACCATTTCAAAGATAATATTTTAAAAAATTATCAAACTTCTTTAATATTGAGAAAAAATCTTGAATTACATGGTTCCTGGAATTCAGATTTTAAGGGAAATGGCAAGACTTGGGAAAATGCAATTTCCTTTATAAAAAACGAAGAAAAATTTTTAGATAAAATTGTATATGGCCCAATCAAAATTGATGAAATTCCAAATTATTTTAATTATTTGAAAAAAAAATCTAAAGATAAAAAATATTTTAATCCACAAAAAATTATCATTAATAATGAAATTTCTTAATAAATTAGTTTTTTATTTTTATTATGAGATTTTATTAGAATTTATAAAAGATGAAAAACAATGCAAAAATATTTTAAATTCTTTTTTTATATCACTTAACTCTTTAAACCACTTCTACAAAATAATAATTTATTTGTATCAAATTTTTATAAATCTTGTAGCTATAACAATAAAACTTTTCTTTATCTTTAATCGAAAAAAAAAATCTAATTTAATTATATTTAAAATCTTAAGAAAGTTACCTTTCTTTAAAAATATCAATAATTTTATCTTTGCAAATATTTTACTCCACTACCATGAATAACTTTAGAAATATAGAAAACGATATTATAGCGGTCGATAATTTAATAGTTGGATCTGGAGCTGGTGGGAGTACAACTGCTAATGAACTAACTAAATTAAATCAGGAATTCTTAATTATTGAAGAGGGTATAAACCCAACTAATAAAAAATTCGATAAGGCTGGGCATCTTATAAATTCTTTGTATTACAATAATGGCGCTACACCAATGTTTTCAATATCTAAAGGACCAGTAATTGGTTATGGACAAGGTAGATGTGTTGGAGGTTCAACATATGTTAATGCTGGATATTTTTCATTAACTCCAAAATATATATTTAATAGATGGGTAAATGATGGATCAATTGATTTTGATTATGATCAATATCAAAAATTTATAAATGAGATTAAAAATGAAATAGATATTAATTTGATTAAAAGAAATTCTTTAGATATAGATTCAAATAATATTTTTGAGGCATGCACAAAACTTAATTGGAATATAGAATATTGTCATAGATTCATTAGTGAAGATTTAAAATATCAATGTCCTATTAATGATTGCTCTTGTGATATATTGAATTGTAAAGTTCATAAAAAACAAAGTATGAATTTTACATATTTAAAAGACCCAATAGAGCAAAATAAAATATTATATAATTTTAAAGTAGATAAAATTTTATTTAATAATAACTCTGCACATACAATAATTGCAATAAATCAAGAAAATAAAAAAAAAATTAAGATATCTTTTAAAAAATTATTTATAAATTGTGGACCAATTAATAGTTTTGGATTATTAAAAAAAAATAATTTAGTAGATAATAGCCTAGAGAAATTGAATAATTTTGAATTCCATCTTAATTTTAAAGTAATAGTGAAGTTTAATTTAAAAGTTAATTCTAATCTACCTAAAGCAAGTTCTTTTTTCTTGAGAGAGTTTGAGAAAGAGGGTGTACTTCTCTCAACATCTAATTCAGAAATACCATACTTATTAGCAAGTTTAAGTCATTATGATCCTAAAATATTAAAAGATGTAATTGATAATTACGATAGATATTCAATGTATGTTTATCAAATAAAATCTTATTCTAAAGGAAAAATTAAAAATTCATTTGGCTCATCATTTGTTCAATATAATTTTGATAAAAGAGATTATTTACAAATACAGTTAGCTATAAAAAGGATATCTCAATTATTCTCAAACATTGGTGCTGAATTAATATTATTTCCAATTTCTAATGATGGTTTAATTAAAAGTAATAAAGAAGCTATAAAATTATCAAATAATTTTGATCCTAAAGATCTTCATTTAGTGTCTGTTCATGGAATGAGCACATTAAGATCATCTAACAATAAGGTATTAGGGCACACAAATCGACTTGGAAAATTGAATAATTTTAATAATATTTACGTCAATGATGCTAGTATAATTCCGACCAATACTGGTGAGAGTCCTCAAGCCACAATAATGGCAATGGCTAAATATAATGTTAAAAACCTTAAATTTTAAAAATTTAATTAATTTTATATTAGGAATGTTTTTTTTTATTTTAAGTATCAATTATTTTTTTGATTATGATTTCCTTAGTCAAAATATTTATAATTTAAACCTATTAGAGTCATCATATTTTTTTGGTTTTATATTTTTTCTTGGTCATATTTTATTAAATTTTTACAGATGGAATTTACTTTTAAAAAATCATCAAAATATTCGCTATAATTTTCAAGCTAATTTTACGCCTTTTTTTTCAATGATTCTTATAAATTTTATTTTTCCATTTAAAGTAGGAGATATATATAGAGTTTTTAGTACAAGGTTTATTGAAAAAAAAAAATTAATATCTTTAATTATTTTTGAAAGAATTTTAGATATTTTATTTGTATTATTTATACTTTATCTTGGTGTGATACTTTTTCTATTTAGAGCTAATTTAGAATATCTTAAATATTTCCTCTTTATATCATTATTATTTATTTTAATTTTCTTTTATTGCATCTATCTAACAAAGAAAATTAATATTTTGAATAAATTAAAAAATATAATATTCAATTTTTTTTTAACATTAAAAATTAATTTTTTATACGTTGTATCTATAACCTTAATTAGTTGGATATCTGAATTAATATTTTTCTATATTATATTTAAAAAAATTTTTAATATTTTCTATATTGAGGAGCTCATGATTTCTCATTCAAGTTCTATACTAGCAATTATTTTACCTTCTGGCCCAGGATTAATTGGTCCAGTCGATTTTACTTTAAATGGGATACTGTCTTTCTATGGACATACCACATTTGAAATTTCTACATTTATTTATCTTTTTCATATATTTATCTTTATTATCTGTTTTAAAATATTCATGATTTTTATTTTTTTATATCCCTATAAGATTTTTAAAAAAAGAATACTCTCATGAGATTGCATTTATTATTTATACTTTTTTTACCTTTTATATTTTTTTATATTTTAGGCCCTTATTCATTTGTTTCTACATTTGATACTTTAGAGAATTACTTACCAATTTATAAATTTATTTATTCGTCAAATATCAATAACATTGATTTTAGTCTTGGTATAAATTCTGGAGAACCATTCTTAGCTTATGGATGGTATCCTTGGATACAAATTTTATTTTTTAAAATACTTCCATTAAGTTATGCTTACCAAATAGTTTTATTTATTTTTTTAGTCGTAAATTCTTTAGGTACATATTTGCTTTTAAAAAAATGCTTTTTATTAAATAAAAATGTTGTTTATTTTTTTACTTTATTATCCTCTTTAATTCTTTTAAGAACAGCCTCTTTAGATATAGGCCATTTAGTTTGTTCCTCTTTATTAATATGGATTATATATTTATTCCTAAATCAAGATAATCTGAAGATAAATTTATTTTTAACTATATTTTTTTCATTAATTGTTTCTGGTCTTATACATATACAGTACATACCTGTACTTTTTATTTATATAGGACTTTTTAGTATTATTTTTTTTGGAAATATAAAAAAATTAGTTTTGTTCTTCATTATTTCGAGTTTTTTTGTAATTCTGATACGATCTCCTGAATTAATATCAATATACAACAATCTTGGATCTTCGGGTAGATCAATATCAAATGTTAATTTTTCCATATTATATATTTTAATTGAACATTTAGCCCCAGTAATAGACCTTTACTTTTTAAAAATTAGATCTTATTTTTTTATTCTTCTTTTAATTTTTTCATTAGTATTTATTAAATACAATAAAAATTTTTTATCTTTTATTTTTTTTATTTTAACAATAATCCTTATTTCAATTTTAAATATAATATTCGTAGATAAAGTTTTTTTACTAGATAAATTAAGAATTTATTCGATACTAAGTTTTTTTCCAAATATGGTATTGTTTTTTTCAGCATATTTAATAAATAATTATTTTTTAGTAGCAAAAAAAAATTCAAAAAAAATAATATTAGGTATTCTTTCATTTTTTTTTATTATTCAGACATTATTTTATAATTTTGATCATTTAATAAGTTGGCTTTATCACGGAAATTTAAAAAGTATAAATTCAAATCCTCATATCCAAAGAATAGCAGACAAAGAAAATTCAAACTTTAGGGTTGCAACATATGGGTATTTTACAAATTTTCCATTATATTATGGTTTAGAGTCTATCGGAGGTTATGCGCCAGTGTCAGTTGGCTCATCAAGAGACTTTTGGAATGATTTTAATGAAAAAGCTCTACAAAAATTTCCTTCATTAAGAGATACTTATGAAAATTCATTTAATAATAATACTTTTTTAAACTTATTTGTAAGTAATTATTCATATAATTTTGATGAAATTTTTGATCTTAAGAAACTTGGAGATAGAAATACAAAATATATAATTTCAAGAGAAATCATTTCATCTAAAGATTTGAAACTAATTTACAAACCCAAATCAAATATGGGTCACCAATCTTTCACCGATAAACTCTTAAGTTTGGTAAAATCCAATTTTATTTATCATGATAACTTTTATATATATAAATTAAAATCATATAGAGATAGAATTTTTGCTACTGATCAAGATAAGAAATTGTTATATGACGATGACAAAATATTTGATTATGTCTATCAAAATAATAAATACTTAATTGATATTAATATAAATGAAAATCACTTAATTTTTTTGAACCACTTTTACAATAAAAAATGGACTTGCACAGATTTAATAGATAAAAAAAATATTAAAATTATAAAATATACTGAACTATATTTAGGTTTTAATACACAAAACTTAAAAAAGGTAGAGTGTTTTTATAAAGATTAAATGAAAAAAGTTATAATAAAAAAAATAATTCCAATTCAAAATTCTAAAGGGAAAATTATTAAATTTTTAGATACTTCCAGTAAAAGCTATCAAGGATTTGGTGAAGTATATTTTTCTTATATAAAAAAAAATAATATTAAGGCATGGAAATTAAATAAAAATGTGACAAGTAATTTAATTGTGCCAGTTGGCAAAGTCTTAATAGTTATTTATGATCAAAATGAAAAACTAATATTAAAACGTTTCGTATTTGCCGGTACTACAGTTCTAATACCTCCCTTATTTTATTATGGGTTTATGGGAATTGAAGAAAACAACTTAATTGTGAATTTTTTAAATAAAAAATATACAAGCAAAAATGCACATAATTATCAATTATCAAAATTTAATTTTAATTGGAAAAAATATAAAAAATGAAAGTTGTAATTTTAGCAGGTGGTTTTGGATCAAGATTATCCGAGTACACAAAACTAGTACCTAAGCCTATGGTTCAAATATCTAAAAAGCCAATCTTAATTCATATTATGAAACACTTTGCTAATTATAATTTTAAAAATTTTTATATTGCAACTGGATATAAAAAAACAATTATAAATAAATATTTTACAACAATTTCTAGTTCAAAAAAAAAATTAGGATCAAAACATTTATTATTTAAAAATTTTAAAAGCGATGAATATCAAGATTGGGAGGTTAATTTAATTGATACTGGTTTAAATTCTATGACTGGTGGAAGATTAAAACAAATTGAAAAATATATAAATAAAGACCAGGCTTTTTTTATGACATATGGTGATGGCCTCAGTAATGTTAATTTATCTGATTTATTAAGTTTTCATTTAAAACATGGTAGAATTGGAACTGTAACAGCTGTTCATCCACCAGCGAGATTTGGAGAATTAAAAATTAGTTCCTATTCAAAAGTATTATCTTTTAAAGAAAAACCTCAAACAACAAGTTCTTGGATTAATGGTGGATATTTTATTTTTGACAAGAAATTTTTTACATATATCAATTCTAATTCAACTATATTAGAGGAAAAACCTTTAGAAAAACTGTCTAAGAAAAATAATTTAATGGCTTATAAACATATTGGTTTTTGGCAGCCTATGGACACTAAAAGAGATAAAGACTATTTAGAAAAATTATATAAAAAAAATAAAAAAAAATGGCCATAAAAAAAAATCAATTAATTAAACTATCAAAGGCTTCAATTGATAGATCTGAAATTAAAGCAGTAACAGATGTTTTAAAAAACGAATATCTAGGAATGGGCAGTCAAGTGGAAAAATTCGAAAAATTATTATCTAATTATTTTAATAATTATGTGTCTTGTGTCTCAAGTGGAACTGCTGCATTACAATTAGCTTTACAAGCTCACGGAATTAAAGAAAAAGATGAAGTTATAGTACCATCTGTAACGTACGTAGCCACATTCCAAGCAATAAGTGGTTGTGGTGCTATACCTATAGCCTGTGACGTAACTAGTGATAAATTATTAATTAACACTGCAGATCTAGAAAAAAGAATTTCAAAAAAAACAAAAGCTATAATTCCAGTCCATTATTCTGGTGATCCATGCAATTTAACAATATTAAAAAAATTATCAAAAAAATACGGATTAACATTAATAGAGGACTCTGCTCATGCATTTGGTTCTAAATATAAAGGAAATATTCTTGGTTCACATAAAGGTACTTCATGTTTTAGTTTTGATGGAATTAAAAATATTACAAGTGGTGAGGGTGGATGCGTAGTTACATCTAGTAAGAAAGTTGATGAATACATTAAAAACTCTAGATCTTTAGGTGTAATTAAAGACTACGAGCTCAGATATCAAAATAAAAGAAAATGGGATTTTGACGTAAAATATCAAGGCTGGAGATATCATATGAGTGATATAATGGCAGCAATTGGAATTGAGCAATTTAAAAAAAAAGAAAAATTTTTTCTAAAGAGAAAAAAATTAGCATTGAATTATGATAATCTATTAAAAAATTCTAGAAAAATAATTTATTTTAAAAGAGACTATAATCAAATAGTTCCTCATATATACCCAATAAGGGTAATAAATTTTAAAAATATAAAAAAACTTCAAATAAAACTTTTAGATAAAGGTATTCAAACAGGAATTCATTATCTTCCTAACCATAAATTATCATTTTATAAAAATATTAATAATAAAATTCCTTATCACAATACAAATAAATTATTTAATGAAATTATTACACTTCCACTTCACTACGATTTAAATTTTAAACAACAAAAAAAAATAATTGACCAATTAATTTCATCAATAAATGAATTCTGATAATAATCCTTTAATTAGTATTATTATAAATTGCCATAATAGTGAGAATTTTTTAAAAGAAACTATTAAAAGTGTTATAAAGCAAGACTATTTAAATTGGGAAATAATAATTTGGGATAATAAATCAACTGACAATACAATTCAAATTGCTAAGTCATTTAAAGATACAAGAATAAAAATTTATAAAAGTGATATATTCACTAAATTAGGTCAAGCAAGAAATTTAGCACTATCTAAAATAAGTGGTGATTTCTTGTGTTTTTTAGATAGTGATGACTTATGGATGCCAACTAAGTTGAGTAAGCAAATAATTAAATTTAATGATGAAGAAACTGGTATTGTGATATGTAATTCAATCTTCTTTAAAGATAAAAAAAATATCAAAATTTTATATAAAAAATCACCAAAAACAGGTTATGTATTTAGAAGATTATTATCTAAATATGATATTTCATTGGAAACAGTAATGATAAGAAAAAAAGTTTTAGATAATTTTAAAATTTGTTTTGATCCTGATTTAGAAGTCACAGAAGAATATGATTTATTTTTAAGAATTTGTTATTTTTGGAAGTTAGATTATGTAAATGAAATTCTAGCAAAATGGAGAATTCATAAAGATAATTCAACATTTAGAAACGATGAATTATTTCCATTAGAAAGAAAAATAGTAATTAACAACTTAAAAAAATTAGATAATCAATTTTCTATTAAGTATGAAAAAGAAATTAATGATATATATAGAGCTATAGATTTAGAAAATTCTCTTTTACATTTTAAAAAAGGTGAACCTAAAAAAAGTAGATTATTAGTAAAAAAATATCTTTCTTTAGGATTTAAATATAAAATTTATTATTTATTGACATTCTTACCTTATTTTATTTTTTTAAGGTTAAATAGTCTAAGAAGAAAATATATTTAATATAAATGAGTTGGGAACTTCAAAAATTAACTCAAAAAGAATTTTTTGAATTAAACAATAAGCTTAAATTTAAATCTTATTTAAATTTTCCTGATTATTTAAATATTTATGAAACCTTAGGGTGGTCTACTCAGATGTTAATATACAAAAAAGATAGAGATTTATTATCATTTTGTAATATTTTAAGCAAATCAAAATTTGGAATAAAATTATTTTATATACCTGGTGGAATAGAGGGGTATATAGATCAAAATGTGATTAATGATTTAATAAAATTTATAAATAATAATTTTAAAAATAAATTAATAATTTTTTTTAATTTTCACAATAAATATAATATCAATAAAACTTTTCCTAACTCATTGATTAAGATTTTTAATCTACATGAAACTAGAATGGTTATGAAAAAAAAATTTACTAAATATGAAAATGAAGATTATAAATATTCAAAAAATTGGCGACATAATTTAAATAGATCTAATAAAAAAATATTTTCAATTAAAAAAATATCAAATCCTAACATAGACGAAATAATTGAAGTTTATAATGAAATGTCTCAAATAAAAAAATATAAAAATACGGTAACTTCCAATTTTCTAAAATTAATATTTGAAAATTTAAAAAGAAATTTGATCTATTACGAATCAAGAATAGATGGAAAACTTATAGCATTTAGATGTGTTTATTATAATCATAAATCTGCATGGGACCTTCTTGCTGGTTCTAATAATTTATCTAAAAAAAATTATTGTACATATAAAATAATGGATTCTATTTTTAATGATTTGAAAGAAAAAAATATTGTATATTTTGATTTCAGTGGTGTTGATAAAATAAATAATATTGGTGTATATAATTTTAAAAAAGGTGCTGGATCTGTCGAGTTTTTAAAATATGGAGAGTATGTGTATTCTAATTTCGCTATTTTAAAATATTGTTTTTTATTTTTTATTTTTCTAAAAAGAATTTTTATAAAATAATGAATAATAAAATTTATTTATCGCATTCCCGTGTTGGAATATGGATTGCTATTAAAAATGAGAATATTACTGAAAAATTTAATGTTTTGTTGCCTGATTATATTTGTGAAAGTGTTCCAAATTATCTCTTAAATAAAAAAATTAATATAATTTTTTATAAAATTGATAAAACTTTGAATATTGATTGGAATGATTTAGATAACAAACTAAATGATCAATCTAAATTTTTAATTATTGTAAATTATTTTGGTTTTCCTATGAGTCTTAATAAATCAATCGAATATGCAAAAAAAAATAAGTTAATTTTAATTGAAGACAGTACACACTGTCATGGTGGAAAATTTGAAAACATAAAATTAGGTAACTTTGGTGATTATGGAATTACATCCCCAAGAAAACACATACCCATAAAGTATGGAGGTATAATCTATTCAAAGAAACATATATCTATCAATGGTAATTATTATTACATATCTACTAACTATGATAAATTAAACTATTATTTATCAAAAAATTTTCTTAAAAAAAAACTTTTTCTAAAAAATATAATTAAAAAAAAATCAAAACATATTTTTGATACTTTTGAAGACATTGTAAAATTTAGTTATCTAGATAAATTCTCAATAAAAATTATTGAAAATACCAATTGGAATAACATAAAAAAAGAAAAAGCAGAAAACTTTGAATTTTGGAGACACTTTTGCAAAAAAAATAATCTTCATTCTATTATAAATGAAAGAGTTGATGATTTAAATCCATGGGCTTTTCCTGTACTTATGGAATCCCAAAATGATGTAGTTAAATGGATAAACTGGGGAATAAAAAATAAAGTCATATTGTACTCCTGGCCTACAATTAGTTCCTCTGTCAGTCATAACTCAGACGCAAAAGAAATGTCAAAAAAATTATTATGTTTTTCTACATATTGTAAATTATAGTGTTTATTTTAAACTTTTATCTATGTCACCAAATACAAAGAGGAATTATTTAATCTTTAGATGAAATTTCATCGAAAATTTAGATATGCAAGTGCAGTAGCTAGTTTCTTATCATATTTTTATAAAAAAAAAAATAATGCTATATTGCTATATCATTCTATTCGGAAAATGGATTTTAATATTGATAACAATCTTGATGTTGTTGATATTGATATTTTTTCTAATCAAATGAAATTATTGTCTTCTAATAAAGATTTTGAAAATAGAATATGTCCCTTAAGTTTAAATTTAAAAAAACATGGATCGATATCTATTACTTTTGATGATGGATATTTAGATAATATTGAAAATGTATTTCCAATAATTAATAAATATAATATTCCAATAACAATATTTATATGTATAGACTTAATTGGAAAAGATGGATATTTAAAAAAAAGTGATATCGAATTTCTTTCAAAGCAAAAAAATATTACAATAGGTTCTCATTCATTTTTACATAAACCACTCGAAAATATAGAAATATCTCAAGCAAAAGAAGATCTATTTAAAAGTAAAAATATTTTGCAAGATATAACTAATAAAAAAACTAACTTATTTTCTTATCCCCATGGGTCTTTTAATAATGAAATTTTAGACATGATTAAAAAAAATAATATTTTTGATATTGCTTGTTGTAGCATAAATAAAACTTTCGTTCCAAATAACATTACAAAGTTTTTATTACCAAGAATTCCTATATGGTACTTAGATAATCAAAAATCTTTTTTAAATAAATTGAATTCATATTGGGACTGGATTTCTTATTTAAATAAATGAATATTTCCAATTATAAAGTATCTATCATCCTTCCTTATTTCAATGAGGAGAAAAATTTAGAATATACTTTTCATTTACTACAAAATCAGACACATAAACCAGATGAAATAATATTTGTTGACTCAAATAGTAGTGATAACTCTCATACAAAATTAGAATTACTTATTAAAAATGAAAATATTCAAAATATAAATATTTATAATTTTAAAACTAATTTAGAGTCACCATCAGAATGTAAAAATTTTGGAATTAAAAAATCTAATTTTGATTGGATATTATTTATGGACTTTGAATTAAAATTTAAAAATGAATGGATTGAGAATCAATTAATTCATCAATTAAAATCAAATACTAAAGTTAATTTTGGTGTAGCTTATATAACTGGAAAAAAGCTATTTGATCGATCGTGTATATTTCAAACATTTGGATATAAATCCAATACCCCAATAATACCATCGTCTTTGGTTCACAAATCTATTTTTTATAAATATGGTAATTTTTTACCAATTAGATCTACATACGATAGGGTCTGGATTTCTAAAATAAGAAGTCATGAAAATTTATATTCAATAAATTATAATATCAAAATTGATTATCTTAATTATGCATATGCTAAAGGGCCAATTGAACTTTTTTTAAAAACAATCAATTTATGTTTACAATCTCTATTTTTAAAAAATTACAATACTCCTTATATTTATATCGTTATACTAAGTTTATTATTATATATTAATAATACATTCCTTTATTTATCTTTGTTATTTATAAATTTTTTTTTAAGAGGAATTTATTTACCCTATAAAAAAAATAAGAAGTATTTTTTAAAAAATTTAAATCTATTGCCTTACCATGTTTTAACAGGAGTAATAATAGATATTGCAAGGTTTATAGGATTTTCTATTGGTTTACTTTTTAGATTACTCGGTTTCAAACTTAGACTTGATAGGTTAATCAGAAAATGAAAATTTTTTCAGAAAATAATTACTTTTTATTAATATTTTTATTTTCAATAATATCTTTTTTTCTCTTTATCCAGTTAAGTTTATTAAATTATATAATTCCAAATTTTTTTTCTGGAGACTACTCTAACATAGGCTTATTAGATGGAGATTCAGTAATTCATCACCATTCCACTTCATATCTAGCTGAATTATTAAGACAAGGTGAATATAAATATTATTTTATTGATTTTCTAGATTTCACAAAAATTCCAGTAAATATTAAATTGTTAAGTTTTTTTTATGCATTTATATTTAATGATCCTGTAGTGATAATCTTTTTAAATTTAATTTTTTTTTTAATTTCTATTCTATTTATATATAAAATTTCAAGATTAATTTCATTTAATAAAACTAGCTTTAGCATAATATTTTATTGTTCAAGTCTAATTTTATTATTTTTTCCATCATATATTTATATTTTTAATAGCTCTGGTAAAGAGTCTTTTGTATTGCCCTTATTACTAATTTTTTTATATTATTTTATTAATATTACTAATGACAAAAATTATTCCCTTTCGTATTCAAATTTAAGTTATTTAGTTTTAACAATAAGTTTCTTACATATATTAAAACCACATTTTTCATATATGTTATTTATTCCATCTATTTTTTTTTTATTTTTTTATTCAATCAATTTAACTAAAAACAAAAACCAAGTTTTAAATTTAACTGTTTTAATTTCATGCATGTTTTTGATTTATTTATTTTTTAGTTTTGTTCTTCAAGATTTTTTAAAAAATTTTAATCATACTGAAGCAACAACAATAAATGAGTATATTAAAGATAGAATTGCAGGTAAACATGGTCCTAATATAAAAGAATACATATTAACTTTTGAATATAATAAATTCATTCCTGATTTTATCGAAAATAAATATTTCGAAATTTTATCATTAAGAAACCATTTTATTAATTATAGTATTTCAGTTGGATCTGAGTCTATTATAGGAAGAGAGGTATTCCCAAATAGTATTATCAAATTTATTTTATATAGCCCAAAATTAATATTACAAAGCATACTTGTTCCTTTTCCTTGGGGTGTTAGTGAAAGTAATAATTTTTTTTTGGTAATCGCTAAAATAGAGATGATATTAGTATATTTTATTATATTAGGCTTACTGCTAAATATACAACATTTAAGAAAAACTGAAATTTTTATAATTTTAATTTGTTTGTTTTCTTGTGCAATTCTTTTATTTGTTAATCCAAACTTAGGCACTTTTTATAGGGTAAGATTGCCATTCATGTTTATATTAACAATTTTAAGCATTAATTCTTGGGTTTTTTTCATTTTTACATTATTTAACAACAAAATTAGAAACAAAACTTATTCAAATGATATTAAAAACTTTTCTCTTTATCAATTTATACAAAATAGTTATCAAAACTTATTTTTTCTAATATCCTTTGTATCTCTAGTACTACTAAGAGAAATTTTTCTAATAAAGGTTATAGGAATTAATGATAATTTAAGTTTATATCTTATAACAATTAGTTTTCTTGGTATAATTGCCAACTCACTTAATTTACCTTTAAATGACACTCTCATTACAAATAGAGATGAAAACTTACAAAAATTATCTGTAAACTCATTAAAATTAATTTTTTCCCTATTTTTCATTTTAATAATTTTATTTTTTATATTTACGATTTTCTCAAATGATGTACCAAAGATTTTCAAATTAGATACAAATCTTAGTTTTCCTTACTATATGACTGTTGCTTGCATTTTAATTTCTATTCCATTAAACGCTTTATCTTCTAGCCATTTATTCATAATTAGAAAAAATAAAATTTCTTATTTTCTTCAGAATATTATTCCAATAACTTCTCTTCTATTTATTTTATTTTTTCATAATAATCTCTCATTAGATTTAGTTTACTATTCAATTTCGTTAGGTGTAATATTAAATTCTATACTTTTATTTTTGTATTCCGTTTATCATGGGTTAACTTTAAAAATAGACAGTGAGTTAAGATTAAAATTCTTATCTTTTAAAAATAATCAGTTTTTAAGTTTGCTAAAAATTACATTATGTTTTCTTTTAACCAATTCATATATAATTATAATAATTTATATTTCATCAAAAATATCCTCTAATCAATTTCCTGTTATAAATATTGGTTTGAGATTTTTATTGTTAATAAACGCAATTATAGCATCAATTGTATCTGCTATGGTTTTACCATTATTTAAGAAAGATAACTCATTAAATTTATCATCTATGAAATTAATTTTAATATTATTTATTAGTATTTGTATGGTAATTTCTTTCTGTTCTATCTTACTAGAAAATTTTGGAACATATACCTCTTTTAGTGATTATCTAATTTTAATTTATATATTAAAAATTTTGCCTCTTTCTATCCTACTAAATTTAATGTTAAAATACTGTATTCATATAAGTAAACTCAACGCTTTCCTTTTTTCTGGAGTTACATTTAGTATGATTTATGTGGGAATATTATTGTTTAATAATGTAAATTCGTTTTTTGAAATGATTAATTTACTATCATTTATATTTTTTACGCAAATGGTGTTTTTAATGTTTTTTTTAAAATTAAATTTTATTTCAAATTTATATTTTTTATTAATATTAATAACATTAATTATATTTAATTTTTTAGACCCAATATATTTCTTATTAACAATTTTGTTTTTAGTTTTTATCTTTTCTTTCTCAATAATAATATCTAAACAAAACTTAATTAAACATAATGCAAACTAAAAATATTTATATAATAGGTAATGGTGATGAGGCAAAAATTACAGCTGATTTAATTGAGGATAATGACGAAATGAAATTGTGTGGTAATTTTGAAGTCTTCAATAGTAATATAGATTATATTTCTACTGACGGTAATCTTCACAAAAATATTGATTTTAATCATTTTGCAAATAACCAAAATTATTTTTGCATTGCTATTGGTTATAATTATGACCGATTTAAAGTTTATGAAATATTAAAAAAATTCCAAAAAATTAAATGGATATCTATTATCTCAGATACTGCAAAAATCAGAGCTGGTGTTATCATTGGTAATGGTTGTATAGTTCACGACAATGTTTATATAAATAGAAGAACAGTATTAGGCAATCATTGTATAATTAACAATAATACTAGTATTGATCACGATTGTAAACTCAGTGACTTTTCCTCAACAGGCCCTGCAGTAGTGACTGGTGGTAGAATTAATTTAGGAAAATTAAGTTATGTTGGTATGAATTCTGTTGTATTACAAAATATTAATATTGGACAGAGTACAGTGATTGGTGCGAAATCTTTAGTAAATAAAGACTGTCAGAGTAATTCGTTATATTTTGGTATAACTAGTAAATTTATTAAAAAATTGCCTAATGATTTCAATTATTTTAAGTAATTTATTGTATTTTAAATGAAAAAAAAAATAATATTAGTCAGTTCAAGCTTAAAACCCTTTGAAATTTTTTTAAGAGAATTAATAATCTCATTATCTAAATATTATGAAATCACCTTAGTTACAAATATTTCACATTCAAAATCAGAATTTTTAAAAAATTTTAATTTCATCAATATTCCAATTACAAGAAAAATTAATCTATTTGATGATTTGTTAGCTTTAATTAAATTAAGAATAATAATAAATGAAATTAGACCAAAGTTAATAATATCGATTACTCCAAAAGGAGGTTTTTATTCAGCTATATGTAATTTGTTTTTAAAAAATAAACATTTACATTTTATAACAGGTCAAAATTGGATTAATAAAAATGGTATAAAAAAAAATTTTTTTAAATTTATCGATAAATTTACATTTCATAGTACTGATTTCTTACTTTCAGATAGTCATTCTCAAATTAATTATCTTGGAAAAGAAAAGTTTAATATAAGTAAAATTCAATTAATTAAGTATGGTTCAATTTGCGGTGTTGATACAGATATTTTCAGACCAGATGAAATGGAAAAAAAAAATCTAAGAAAGATTTATGGTATTAATGATAGTGAAGTTGTTATTCTGTTTTTAGGACGTATAAATAAAGAAAAAGGAGTATTTAAATTGTATGATGTATGTAAAAAGCTTTATCAAAATAATTATCCAATTAAAATTTTTTACGTTGGTGAAATTGAGGATAGTTCTTTTAATAAAATTATTAATGATGATAAAAAAGATTTAGCTATATTAAAGCATTTTAATTTTACTAATTCTCCAGAAAAATTTATGAAAATCTCTGATATTTTTTGTTTACCTAGTTCTAGAGAGGGTTTTGGTTTAAGTATAATAGAGGCGAGCTCCTCAGGTCTTCCTGTTTTAGGATCTAATATAATAGGACTAAAGGACTCAATTGTACACAATGAGACAGGTATTTTATTTGATATTGATAGTGGAAATGATTTTTATAATAATTTAAAAAAATTAGTTATTTCGAAAAAAATTAGAGATACTCTTGGACTTAAAGGTAGGAAAAGAGTAAATCAGTATTTTAAAAAGAATGATGTTATAAATTTTATAGAGACTTATATTAAAAAAATTTTAAACTCAAACAAATTTTAATTAGATCGAATTTGAATCAACTTATAACAATTATACTTATGATGATGATAATGCCTCTAATTTTTTTTGTAGCTTTAATTATAATAGTATTTGATAGACAAAACCCTTTTTATTTTGAAACTAGATCAGGGTTATATGGTAAACCTTTTAAAATTATAAAATTAAGAACAATGAAATTTTCTTCAAAAGACAAAAACAAAATAGTTACAAATTTAGGTAAATATATAAGGAAGTCAAAAATTGATGAATTACCACAAATCTTTAATGTTTTATTTGGGCAAATGAGCCTTGTAGGTCCAAGGCCTCTGTATTTAGAATATAATTCTAAATACTCAAAATATGAAAAACTAAGGTTAAATAACAAGCCAGGCATCACTGGATTAGCTCAAATCAAAGTATTGAATAGAGAAAACTGGAGAGCAAAATTTAGATATGATATTTTTTATGTAAAAAATAGAAGTTTAAAACTTGATTTGTATATTATTTGTAAGACATTTGCTTTTTATCTTGATTTAATAGTTGGCAGAAAAGTCATATTAGAAAGTCATAAAAAATTTAAAGAGTAATGTTACCAAAATCAAAATGGCCTAATTATCCAAAAGAACTAGTTTCAGGGGTTTCAAAATTACTTTTATCTGGAAAAGTAAATTATTTAAATGGTAAACATGGTAAATTATTTGAAAAAGAATTTTGTAAAAAATTCAAAATTAAATACTCATGTGCAATTTCAAATGGAACTATTGGACTTGAATTAGCTTTATTAGCTCTGAACATCCAAAAGGGTGATCAGGTTTTAGTAACAACAAGATCTTATATTTCATCTGCTTCATCAATTTTAAGAGTTGGAGCAAAGCCAATCTTTGTAGATATCGAATCTCAAACTATGAACATTTCTCCAGAAAAAATTAAGCAACATATAACAAACAAAACGAAGGCTTTAATTTGTGTTCATCTTTACGGCATGCCATGCAATATGAATGAGATAATAAAAATCGCAAAAAAAAATAAATTAAAAGTAATCGAAGATTGTTCCCAAGCTCATGGTTCAGAAATTAATTCAAAAAAAGTAGGCTCTTTTGGAGATATTGGAGTTTGGAGTTTCTGTAACGATAAGATAATAAGCACAGGAGGAGAGGGAGGCATGATTGCAACAAGTAATAAAAAAATTTATCAGAATATTTGGAGCCTAAAGGATATAGGTAAAAATATTAATAAATTAAAAAAAGAAAAATTAAGAGTGAAGTTTCCTTATATCCATGATTTTATTGGAACAAATGCTCGAATGACAGAAATTCAATCCTTTATTGGTCGGTACCAGTTAAAACATTTAGAATATTATTTAAAAATCAGAAATAAAAATGCCTTACAAATAACACATGCAATCAATAATTTTAAATCAGTAATCGTACCTTCACCTAAACCAAAAATTAAGCATGCATATTACAGATATGTAATAATTTTAAACGAAAATAAGTTAAAAAATTTTTATAACAGAGATAAGATTATAAAATTACTTCATAAAGAAAATATTGCTTGTAATGTTGGTGGCTGTCCTTCAATTTATAAAGAAAAATTATTTAAAGATAAAACCTTAGTTTCAAAAAAAAATATAAAAAATACTGAATATCTTGAAAAAAATACAATTTCTTTTTGGATAGATCATACTATTAAAAAAGAAAATTTAAATCTTATGACAAATAAAATTGTCAAAATCTTAAAAATCGTATCACTTGAATAATGTATAAGAGATTATTTGATATTTTCTTCAGCTTATTTTTATTAATATCTTTGTCTCCTATTATTTTGATTATCGGCTTAATTATAATAATCTTTGATAAACACAACCCATTTTTTTTACAAGAACGATCTGGAAAAAACGGTAAGCAATTTCATATTTATAAATTTAGAAGTATGAAAATTAATACTTCTAATAATCAAATTAAAGTTACAAAAATTGGTAAAATTATAAGAATTACAAAATTTGATGAAATTTTACAAATAATCAATGTTTTTAAAAATGAAATGTCAATAATTGGGCCTAGGCCTTTATATCCAGAATTCAATAATTATTTCAAAAAAAAACATAAATTAAGACTATCAGTAAAACCAGGAATAACAGGATTAGCACAAGTTAAACTAAGAGATAGTAGTAATTGGAACAGAAAATTTAATTTTGATACTATATATGTTAAAAAAAAATCACTAAAAATAGATTTTTATATCTTTATTCAAACATTCATGATTGTAATAAAATCAATAATAAATAGAAGAGAAAGACCAATTGAAATAACTGACTATAAGGAGAGTTTTTTTAAAAATTATAAATAATGAATTTTCTCTTAAAATTAACAGAAAAAAATTTTAAATTTTTTCGACTAATTATAATTTTATCCAATGATCTATTAATAATAAATATTTCATTATTTATATCTTACCTAATTAGACTTGAATATTTTATAAATATTTTAGATATAAAAAACATTTTTATAATTTCAAATTTACTTTACATTTTTCTTTTTTTTATTTTTAAAATTTATAAACAATATTTTAGATACTTTAATTATAATGCATTTAAAATATACTTGAAATTTTTTTTAACCTTTGCAGTTCTATTTTGTATATTTGTGCTAATAGATAGGTTTAATACATTTATTCCAAGATCTCTTATAATAATTTTTCCAAGTTTATCTTTTATTCTTATCATTATTAATAGAAGAATATTTTCTTATTTATTCCAATATTTATCAAAATTAGACTCAGAGAGAACTATTGTATTTGGTTTAAATTTATCATTAAGTAAAACAGAAATTAATTATAGTGAAATTATCTATTTTATAGATGACTCAATATCTAATCAAAAAAGAGTATTTAATGGTGTAAAGGTTATTAGTACTAAAGAACTATTAAGTGTTTATAAAAATTTAAATTTTAATAAAATTTTAATTCTTAAAGAAAAATACTTTGCAAAATGTAGAGTTCAATTAAGAAATTACATTTTAGATAATAAAATTTTAGTCCAAAAAATAAATATAAATTACAATATTATAAATTTTATACCATATTATGATTATAACTATATTTTAAATCGAAAGAGTAAAATAATTAAGATTGGTAATGAATTTAAAAATAAAATTATTTTTATAACAGGTGCTGGTGGCAGTATTGGTACTGGTATTGTTCTTCAATTAGTTAATTTAAATTTTAAAAAATTAATACTATTAGATAATTCTGAATATAATCTTTATAAATTATCATCTCTATTAGATAAGAATAAAAATTTTAATAAAATAGAGTTGTTATTATTTGGTTTTGAAGATAATGATAGGATTACAAATATTTTTATAAATAATAGTGTTGATATAATTTTCCATGCAGCTGCATACAAGCATGTTCCGCTCATTGAGAAAAATCCATTCTCTGCTATTCAGAATAATTTTGTAAATACATTTAATTTTATAAGAATATGTAAAAAATTTGAAATACCATATTTTTGCCTAGTTTCATCGGATAAAGCTGTTCGTCCTACAAACATTATGGGTGCATCAAAAAGGTTAGCTGAATTATCTGCTATGTATTTAAATAATTTTGATAACAAAAAGACAACTATTAATTGTGTAAGGTTTGGAAATGTAATAAATAGTTCAGGATCTGTTCTACCACTATTTCAAAATCAAATAGATGAGGGTAAAAAAATTACTCTCACTCATAAAAATATAATTAGATATTTTATGACGATAGAAGAAGCTGCAAATCTTGTTATCGCCTCATATAATATCTCAAAAGGAGGTGAGATCTTTTTACTAGATATGGGCGAACAAATTAAAATTGAAAATCTTGCAAAATTAATGATTCAATTTTCCGGAAAAAAATTAAAAAAAAATGGTAAAGGAGATATAGAAATTAAATTAATTGGTCTAAGAGAGGGAGAAAAACTTTATGAGGAATTACTAGTTGATAAAAATTCAAAAGCTACTGAATTGGATAATATATTTATTTCAATAGAAAAAAAAATGCGTAAAAATGAATTTAAGGAATTATATAATAGTATTCTAGAGGCACAAAAGTCAAATAATGTCTCTAGACTATCTTCTGTTCTACGAAATAAATTTATAAACTTTAAATATGAGAAGATTTGATACTTTAGAAAAGTATATCCATAACTTATTTTTATTACTTTTTTTCCCAATATTTATATTTGGGGTTGCGTTAACTAATTACTATTTTCTAATCTTTATATGTTATTTTTTATTTTTTTATTTAAAAGATATAAGAAATATAATTAATGAAAACTATAAAATATCTTTTTCATTTTTAATATATTATTTATTTCTCCTAGTAAGTTCTTTTTTTTCCGAACATATTTTTCATTCTTTAGAAACTACCTTTTTATATATTTTTTATTTAGTTTATGTTTCTTGTTTGATTTTAATTCTGAATTTAAACCCAAAAAATATTTTATATTTTCTTTCATTCGGTTTAATAACTTTTCTTATTATTTGTCTAGATGCCTCCTATGAGTTATTGAATGGTTCAAATATTTTTGGTTATGCATCTGTTGATGGAAGATTGGCAGGTTTATTCGGGGATAGGTGGGTCATAGGAAGCTATCTAATAAGATTTTTACCTTTATTATTCGGTATTTATCTCCTAGAAATAAAGTCTATAAACTCAAAATTCAAATTACCAATATTTTTAATTTTTGCATACTCTCTATTTATTATTTCATTTTCAGGAGAAAGAGCTGCTTTTTTATTATCATTTCTATATTTATTTTTAATTTTTATTTATTTTTTTAGAAAGATAAAAATTAGATACTCTTTATTAATAATTTTTTCTATTTCTCTTTTTATGTCAATTCCTTTTTTGTCCATAGAGACATCTGAAAGATTATTAGATAACGTGTATCTTTACTCTACAAATTTTGATTTTAATCAAAATCAATATTTAGCAATGTATTTCTCAGCTCTTGAAATGTTTAAAGATAATTTTATTTTAGGTGTTGGTCCAAATAATTTTCGAATGGTTTGCGATGACGAAATTTATAAATTATCAATTTATAGTTGTAGTACTCACCCCCATAATATCCCATTACAAGTCTTATCAGAGACAGGATTATTTGGCTTTTTATTTGTTTACATAGTTTTTTTTATATTTCTCAGCAAATCAATAAAACTAATAAAAGAGAAAAGATTTAATTACAGATCACTAGGTCTGTATTCAATACAATCTTCAATAATCATCAATTTGTGGCCAATAATTACGTCAGGAAACTTTTTTCTCAGTTGGAATGGTTTTATTTATTTTTTGCCATTCGCAATTTATATTCTTTATGATAAAAGATTAAAAACAATATCTTAAAAATGAATTCTCTAGAAATAATAAAATCAAATTTTTTCGACATAAATTTTTTAGGAATAAGTTTAAGTCAGTTAGTAATTTTTTTAACACTTTTTATTTTTGCTATTCTAATTAATGGTTTGTTCGCAAAATTTGTAATTAATAAACTAAAATTATTTGTAAAAAAAACTGGTAATAAAATTGACGATAAATTATTTGATGCATTAATTCCACCCTTTAAATTCTTACCAATTGTTATTGTATTTATAATTTTAACTATAAACTTAAATGTTAATAATAATGTAAGTATATACTTACAAAAAATCAATAATACATTGGCTACAATTTTTGTTTTTTGGTTTTTACATCAGGCATTAATTACATTTTCATTTGTCTTTAGTAAACTTGAACTCTTACTATCCAAAGCTCTTGTCTCTTGGGTTATTAACTCTTTAAAATACCTAATTATTTTTTTAGGTATCGTAGCAATATTAGAAACTTGGGGTATTAAAATTGGACCTGTAATCGCAGGTCTAGGCCTATTAGGAGTGGCTGTAGCTTTAGGTGCGCAGGATTTATTTAAAAATTTAATATCAGGAATTTTGGTTCTCGTAGAAAAAAGATTTAAAATTGGTGATTGGATTTTAGTGAGTGGAATAATAGAGGGTATTGTGGAAAAAATTGGGTTTAGATCCACGACAATTAGAAAATTTGATAAGTCTCTAGCTATTATTCCAAATTTTCAATTTGCAGAAAATGCAGTTGTAAATATTAGTGAAACTTCAAATTGGTTGATAAGTTGGATAA